>Ga0302314_10000097_pt1 | contig 142482 bp, 140 predicted proteins | sample III_Palsa_N2_3_FD_200533 | JGI IMG/M metagenome (GOLD analysis project Ga0302314, IMG submission 200533) | Peat permafrost microbial communities from Stordalen Mire near Abisko, Sweden - III_Palsa_N2_3 | ecosystem: Environmental > Terrestrial > Soil > Palsa > Peat permafrost | place: Sweden... | reverse complement strand
GTCCCTATTCAGGTCGTGGATCGAGATCTTTGTAGGAGTTTGCTCGGACCAAGCATGCGATTGCCTCTTCGAAGACCAGCGGGACTGGCAGGGGTGGATCTTTCTGTAGCTTCGAAGCCTCATAGTCCGCCTTCGCCCCTGTTAGAAGCTCATCAATAAGCCCCGGTTCCTTCCGATCCATTCTTTGCAGGAGGCTGAGCAGAATGTAAGAGCAGGCGTATGCCTTCGCATCGGTTTTGGTGAAGTCTTTCGACATTGGCCACTCCTTAACGACGATTTGCTTTCGTTGTGATCCATCAGGTTCGCTTCGAATCTGAAGTGGACATCAGCTTTACAGCTTTCCCGATGAGCTCAGTAACCCTCGCCGGTCACAAGCATCACCATTCCGCCGACGTTTTTATCCTCGTCCAGCGTGATCGTGACGTTGCTGCCGCGGTTCTCTGGTCCGTAGCGAAACTTGATCTCGATGCGATCCAGCTGGCCTAACTCCCCAGCCCTTGCATCTGACGAAAGGCAGGCAATCGCTCGCAATGCATTCGAGCCAGGGAACTCGATGTTGCCGTGTTCCATGAGAACCTTACATATCGATTTCGCAGGTGCATAGCCAAAATGCATGCAGTTCCTCTCGGCGAACACATTGGCTGCGGAACCTTTAAAGCCACTGCCCCAGGAAGTATGAAATTCGAGCGTTCTAGTTTCGTCTGGTCCAATCGATGTGATGAATGCCTTCAAAGGTGCACAAATCGGATCTGCCGAAGGTTCTGCCGCCGTCCTCCCCGAAGAGAGGGCCGCGATCAGCGCGACGGTAACGCATATACCTGCAACGCTATGCTTGGTCATTGCCTCTCACCCTTTGCGCTCTGAAGCGATGATGCCTACTTCAGGTCGAAAGCGAACATGACGGGTATGCCGTCCGGTTGAAAGGATCCAAGACACCTTCTGCTTCATCGAACTCCTACGCATAAGTCGACCAGGGTGATGCCTGCTCACGGCAGGTTGCCAGCACCAGACCTCGCAACCAGCGATGGGCCGGATCGGCGTCAAGGCGTGGATGCCACATCTGTGAAATCGTGATCGCTGTGGTCGGAACCGGCAAGGGGAAGCTTCTGACCTCCGTGAGGTTGGAGCTTGTCCGGCCGGTCTGCGTAGCGTGGAAGAACGAGCTTGTCACCAGCGCCACCAGATCGGACGCGCTCGCGACAGCCAGGGCCGCCCGGAATCCGGGCACGACAGCGACGATCTTGCGCGAGAGGCCTAGCCCGGCGAGGGCTTCATCGATGGGGCCGTTCGCGATGCCTCGGCGCGAAGCGACGACATGCCCGCAAGCCGCGTAACGCTCGGGCGTGATCTCGCCGTTTCCAAGCAGGGGATGGCCTTCGCGTACGACGCCCAGAAAGCGATCGCGAAAAAGCGCCTGCAGGCGCACCTCCGGTCCCGATTCGCCGAGCACGCCGATTTCGAGGTCGATCATTCCTTCGCGGAGTGGTCGCACGCTTTTGTCCGGCTTGGGCATGAAGCGTAGGCGTGCGTTAGGCGCCGCCGCAGTGACCGCCGCGACGAGCGGCGCCGCGAAAATCTCCACGAAGCCCTCGTTGGAACGAAGGGTGAAGATTCGCTGCAATGCAGCCAGATCCAGGCCGGTCGTGGCCGGGCGCAACACGGCATGCGCGTCCCGAGTCAGGTCATGCACGCGTTCGCGCAACTCCGCAGCGTGTGGGGTCGGCACCATCTCGCGACCTGCGCGGACCAGCAGCGGATCGCCGGTCGCTTCACGCAGTCGCGCAAGCGTCCGACTCATCGCCGACGCGCTCAGGCCCAGGCGCCGCGCAGCGCCGGCCACGCTGCCTTCGGCGAGCAGGGCATCCAGTGCGTTCAACAGATTCAAGTCGGCGTCAGACATAAGTCTCCGCACATGGCGCCAGGCGCATGTATGAAGTGCAGCCGACGCGTCTTCCGCAATTACACATGGCCGCTATCCTTCTTGAACCACGATGGTCGCGGAGGCTGCCTTTCCGTTCTGGACGGATCGCGACATCCCGCCCCTCGTTGCACACATCGATCAAGGACATTCTAGATGCCAACGCTCTCTTCGAACAAAAAACTCCTGCTCGTCGGTGCCTCACGCGGCCTGGGCTTCGCCCTGGTCGAGGAATACCTCAAACGCGGGTGGGACGTTGTCGCCACCGAGCGCAGCGCGAGCCGCTCCAAACTACATGACCTGGCGGGAGTTTATCCCGGACGGCTGGAGATCGAGCACGTCGATATCGTCCATCCGGATCAGGTCGCTGCATTGCACACACGTCTGGCATCCAGGAAATTCGACCTGCTGTTCGTCAATGCCGGCGTCAAGAATGCCGATCACGAAACGATCGCCGATGTATCGACGGACGAATTCGTGCGCGTGATGATCACCAACGCCTTGAGTCCGATGCGCGTCATCGAAACTTTGCAGGATCTTGTGCTCGCCGATGGCACGCTCGGCATCATGTCGTCCGGGCAGGGCAGTGTCGCCAACAACGAGAACGGGCACTTCGAGGTGTATCGCGGCAGCAAGGCGGCGCTCAACATGTTCATGCGCAGCTTCGCCGCCCGCCACGCAGAGGATCCGAGGACACTGCTACTGATGGCACCAGGCTGGGTGCAAACCGACATGGGCGGCCCCGAGGCACGCTTGAGCATCCAAGAGAGCATCCCGAACCTCGCCAATACCATCGACTCGCAGGCGGGGAAAGGCGGTCTCCAATATCTCGACTATCTGGGCCGGCGCGTTGCGTGGTGATCAGCAGTTTGTCGATGATGGCCCATGGGGCTTGCTCATGGGCTCCGCGAAGACATGTCCGCTTTTCAGTCCATGCTGCGGATCACGCCTTTCGCTCGACCCACTGGGCACGCCAGGCAGGAGCGGCGAACGGATCAGCAAAGTATTGGGTTTCATGCGACACCTTTCCGTCACGGAACTCCATGATGCTCACGGTATGCATGGGCTTACCTTCATAGGTAATCACATACTCGGTGACCCAGAGATTCCCGTCCCCGACGATACGCCGGACCATGAACCCCGACGGCTTGCCGGGGTGATGGCTGCGAAGCGCTTGCAGGTTATGTCGACCGTGGATGATCTCGCCAGACTGCGGGTACTCGCACACGGCATCGTCGTGATAGATCTCATGCTCGGCAATCTGGTCGCCCGCGGCGGATGCCGCCCAATGTTGGTCGATGGCTATTCGGAGGTTCTGCATGGTTAGAGATTCCTCGGGAATGTGTCTTCTAGGCGCAAACTAGACACTTGACGCCATGATTCATTATGACGTCCAGTCATTGTAGATGCTGTCGATGACGCTCGAGTCACGCACGAATATGCATTGCCTCTAACCAAATGATCGATCTATCCGAATCCAAACACTCGGCCTCGTAGGTATCAGTCTATATCTCGAAAATTGTTCCAATGTCGCTAAGCATCGGCGTTCGGCTATAGAAGATTTCCTTGCCTACCAATCGGTCGTCTCTGACTCAACCACCTTGACCATGGTGAACAGCTTCATATTAGCTCAGGCCCTTCCATATAAAGCTGATGGCACGGATGCTTTCATCTCTCTAGCCTTCGTTGCCGCGGACTATCGTTTCAACGCTTCTCCGCATTCGAATGCTGCGAATAGATCGCATGCCAGTGGCCGTCGCGATAGACGAAGATGTCGGACGAGCGCACACCTTTCTGCGCACCCAGCACGGGGTCGTAGAACGAGACGATCGCCAGGTCGCCCTGCAGCACCACCGACGTACCGTAAGGATGCGCCTTGCGATACGCCTCGTCGGCGAGCCGGGTGGCATCGGAGCCACGGTTCTTCTTCGCGCCGGCGACAATCGCCGCCTTCGGATGCGCGACACCTTCGGGCGTAATCGAGCGGAATTCCGGCAGCAACATCTGTTCAAGCCAAGCGTCGTCGCCGCTTTCCTCGGCACGGGTCCAGTGTTGTTCGAGCGCGGTGACGGCGGCGACAGTCATCTGTGTTTCGTCGACGGCGGTCTTCGCCGCCTCATCGGCGTGACTGACGGATGCGGCGAACAACGCGGCGAGGCTAAAAACGCAAAGACGGGAAACAGATGAGCGAGGTTGACGATGGTTCGGCATGGCGACGTGGCGCTCCGGTCGTGAACGTGGGCGCGATTGCCCACAGCGGCAAGCTAGCCCGCGTCGAGTGCCGGCGCTGCGGCTTTGCAACGAGCGGCGCCACTGCGGGACGAGCGGTCGAATCCCGGGGGTGAACGGCGCTAGTGCTGTCCCAGCGCCTGCATCGCGCGCTCGCGAAAGCGGCGGCTGAGCCGCAACCGGGTGCCATCGCGCAGGATGACCTCGGAGCCGCCGCGAAACAGTGGATGGATTTCCTGCACGCGATCCATATTGACCAGGGTGCCGCGATGGATGCGCAGGAAGTGCTGCGGGTCCAGCGCGGCCTCCAGATAGGCCAGGCTCTCGCGATGCAGCCAGGCATGGCCCGTCGCGTGGATATGCACGTAATTGCCGTCGGCGCGGATCCAGTCGACCTCATCGACGCGCACGACGCGGATATGCTCGCCGACGCGCACGCTGATCCGCTGCAGGTAGGGCTGTGGCGATTCGGAGGCGAGCTCGTACCGTTCGGGCCAATGTCGTTCAAACACCTTGGCCATGGCCTGATCGAAGCGTGCTTGGTCGATCGGCTTCAGTAGATAGTCGAGCGCATGCGCATCGAACGCGCGCAGGGCGTGTTCGCTGTAGGCGGTGGTGAAGATCACCTGCGGCGTGGTGCCGGCATCCAGCGAGCGCAACAGCGCAAAGCCGTCCATGCCCGGCATCTGGATGTCCAGGAACAGCAGGTCTGGCTGCAGCGCGGCGATCGCCTGCAGTGCCTCGGCAGCGTTGCCGCATTCGCCCACCACCTGAACCTGCGGATGCGTGGCAAGCGCCTGGCGCACGGCCAGCCTCGCCAACACCTCATCGTCCACCAGCAGGGCACGAATGGACGGGGCACTCATGCGCCGTGCTCCGCGTACGGCAGGCTAAGTTCCGCGCGGGTGCCACCGCCCGGTCGCGGCAGCAATTGCAGTTGCGCGTCGTCGCCGTAGCGCGCCAGCAGGCGCGAGCGGGTATTGCCCAGGCCGATGTTTTCGGTGGCGCCGTGTGGCGGCAGACCGAGCCCATCGTCGTCCACGCGCATGTACAGGCGATCGCCTTCGTGACGCACGCGCAGCTGCAGCGTGCCCGGGCCGGGTTTGGGCGAAAGCCCATGGCGCAAGGCGTTTTCGATGATCGGCTGCAGGATCAGGTGTGGCACCGAGGCGCCCAGCGTCGCCGCGGGTACGTCCACTTCCACACTGAGCCGATCCTGGAAGCGCAGCTGCTGGATCGCCAGATAGCTGTCGAGAAACTGCAGCTCGCGCGCCAGCGGTACGTTCTGGGTGGCGCCTTCCTCCAGGGTGAGCCGCATGAATTCGCTCAGCCGGACGATCATGCTGCGCGCCAGCGCCGGGTCCTGCAGGGTCAGCGCGGAAATCGCGTTGAGCGTGTTGAACAGGAAGTGCGGCTGCAGCTGCATGCGCAAGGCCTGCAACTGGGATTGCGCCAGCTGCGTCTCCAGTTGCGCCGCGCGCATCTGTTCGTCGCGCAGGCGTTGCCGGGTGCGCAGACTCTGGATCACCACCACCAGTACGCCGTAGGCGAGCAGTCCGAGATGGAACTCGTAGACGAAATCCGTGCGGAACAGATCGCCGATGGAGTCAATCGTCTGGCCTGGCCCGCGCAAACGCCAGTAGATTTCGAGATAGATCAGCGTGTGCAAGGCCGACACCAGCACGCCGGCCGGAACGTGCACAAGCAGACTGCTGGCCACGCCGCGACCGTTCGCCCAGCGGCAGATCCATTGCACCAGCGGCGTGAACAGCATCCACAGGTAGAAGCTCGGCAGGTTGCGCGCGAACGCATGCGCCCAGGAAATCGGCGTGCCTTCGCTTAGCGAACTCCACCAAGCGCTGAGCGCATACGAAGCGCCGAGCAGGCTCCAGAAGGCGAACGCCAGCACCCAGGTTCTGCTTCGGGAACTCAGGAAGAAGGCTTGCTGCGCGCTGGAAAACCGCATGGGTCGGCTGTGTCGTGGGGAGGCATGGCGCTTGGGCAAGCGCGGCCGCGTGGCGCGAGATCATCGCATTACCCCGGCCTAACAACCAAGAGCGCATACTGCATGAGCGACAAGAAGTTCGAACTTGCCAGCCTCAGCTTTGCGGTTCGCTCGCTAACGCCCCTGAGTATGTTCCCCGGCGCCGCCGGGGTTGCGGTATTCACCGCTGCACATCCGCTTGCGGATCATCACTCAAGGTCGCCCCATGCAAACCCATGTCACCGGCGCCGCGCCGCGCAATCTGATCGATACCGCCGCATCCGAAGGTTCGTTCCACACGCTGGGCCGCGCGCTGGAAGCCGCGGAGATGGTGAATGTCTTCAGCGGCACGGGCCCTTACACCTTTTTCGCCCCGACCGATGCGGCGTTCAAGAAATTGCCGTCGGGTACGCTGGAACACTGGATGAAACCGGAGAACCGTACCGAGCTGGTCGCCATGATCCGCAGCCACGTCCTGCCGGGCCGTTCCTCTGCCGCCGATGTCGCCGAGCTGAAAGAGCTGCGCATGATGCAGGGACAAACCGCCGCCATCACGCATCACGCCGGCGCGCTGAATATCAACGGCGCGAAAATCATCCAGCCCGACATCCTTTCCAGCAACGGCGTCATCCACGGCATCGACACGGTGATCGTTCCACCGGCCAAGCGCTGATGCGCGAAAACCCCGGGAACACCACCATCAACCCGCTCTTGCTGTATATCCCGTATGCGCCGCTGGATACGTCATGGGTACTGCGCAGGCAGGCATCCGTGGTCAGTTCGTATGCCTCGCAGCTGCTGGCCATCCAGGGTGCGCTTGCCTGCGCGGCTCGCCACGAACTCAAATCGAACGATTCGTACCGGCTGCAACTGCAGAACGAGGACGGCAGCTGGCGCGATGCGCACGAACGCGAGTTGGTGCGTGACGCGTCACCCAGCGCGAACCCGATTCAACCGTAGCTCGGCGCTGCGTTCCGCATCCCGGCTTCCGACCGAGCCGTGACGAAGGGCAGGGGCAGGGCATCCGGTTCCGGCGCACAATCCGGCCACCTTCACTGATCCGGGAGCTCCTCATGCGTCCGACCGTTCTTGCTGTATTGCTCGCGCTGGCGCTGCCTGCCATTGCGCAGGCCAATCCCATCATGACCCATATTGCGGCGGTGCCGGCCTATGTCACGACGGCGGTGGCTGACCCCGCGCGGCAGGCGGACACCGCAAAGGATGCGCACCGCAAGATCGCCACCGTGATGACGTTCGCCAAGGTCAAGCCGGGCCAGAACGTGCTCGAACTGATTCCGGGCAGTGGCTATTTCACGCGGGTGTTCAGCAGCATCGTCGGGTCGAAGGGCCACGTATACGTGCTGTGGCCGAATGAGTACGCCAAGGAAGACGCCGACGACGTCGCCGGCTCGAACAAGCTGGCGGCCGATGCGCATTACGCCAATGTCAGCGTGCTGACCCAGCCGGCGGCCCAACTGAGTGTGCCGGCACCGGTGGACGTGGTGTTCACCGCGCAGAACTACCACGACTATCCCGATGCCTTCATGGGCAAGGTCGATCCCGCTGTGCTCAACAAGCAGGTGTTCGATGCGCTGAAGCCGGGCGGCCTGTACGTCGTTATCGATCACGTCGCCGAGGCCGGGTCGGGCATGCGCGATACCGACACCTTGCATCGCATCGATCCCGCGATCGTGAAGAAGCAAGTGCTGGCGGCCGGCTTCGTGTTTGACGGCGAAAGCGAGGTGCTGCGCAATCCGGCCGACACGCACAAGATCAAGGTGTTCGATCCCTCGATTCGCGGCAACACCGACCAGTTCATCTACCGCTTCCGCAAGCCCGGCGGCTGAAAGTCCGGCCGTTTCAGTCGTGGGCGTGCGCGTGGATAAAGGCGAGTAGGTCCGCCAGCGTCGGCGCATGTCCGCGCAGCGGACGCGAGACCGCGAACAGCAAGGCCGAATGCGCGACACCGGGGTAAAGCCTCAGTGTCGCGTCTTCGCCGTGCTCCTTCATCGCATGGGCCAGCGAGAGACTATTCGACGGCGCGACCTCGTGATCGGCGGTGCCGTGCAGCAACAGCATCGGCGGCTCGGCGCCGCGCACGTAATGCACCGGCTCGGCTAGCAGCTGTATCGCCGGATCGCGGCCGAACATCGCCAGCATGTCGGTCTCGTACGCCGGGATCGGCACGAAATCGTAGACGCCGGCCAGGCCGATGAAGCCGGCCAGTTCGCGCGGCTGCATGCCTTCGGCGGCCAGCCAGGAAGGATCAGTAGCCAACAGCGCGGCGATATGCCCGCCGGAGGAATGCCCCATCACGAACAGCGCGTGCGGGTCGCCGCCGAACTCGGCCGCGTGGTCGCGCGTCCAGCGCAGCGCCTGTGCGGCATCCCGCATATAGCCGTCCAGACCCACCTGCGGGTATTTTCGGTAATCCGGAATCACCGCGACCACGCCATGCGCCGCCAGCGCCGCGCCAACGAAGCGATACCACTGCCGCCGACCCTTCACCCAGCTGCCGCCGTAGAAGAACACCACCACCGGTGCATGCGTCGCGGAGAGCGGCCGATAGACGTCCAGGTCGAGGCCGTGCGCCGCATCGAACGCGATATCGCGGCGCAGCTCGATGCCGGCACGCGGATTGGTCGCGTTAAGTCCGGCGAACAGCGTGCCTTCGCAGCCGCCGAGCAGCAGCGCCATGCATGCGATGCACAGGATGCCTAGCCGGCGACCCCATGATCGCAATGGTCGCTGTGACAACAAGCCGTCGGCCGCGGTGCAGGCTATATGCGGGAGCAGAATCTTGTCAGTGCTGGCGTGCTGGATAACCATGACCTCGAAAATCCATGACCTCGAAAATCTGTTCACGAGACGGGGCGAGTACCCGTCAACAATGTAAACCATGCATGACAGATTCTGGCCCTACTGAATTTTACGTGGACTGGCGTGCACGCATGATCGTGGTAACCCATCGCAGAACCATCACGGTGAGCAGCAACGCAACATAGGGCCAGTAATAGGTGTTATGGACAGCGCGCTTGCCTTCGGCGATCAGGAAGACAAGCCAGATGTCGTAAGATCCGACCGTGTGCAGAAGCTTCCAGCGACGCGTCCCTAGCCACGCGGCAGTCTGGTCGAACGATGTAATCGTCATGGCCGCGATGAAGACGTAGGCCAGCCCCCCGAAAACGAACATGGCAGTGTCGGCGGTCTCGTGAAATTGGGATGGGGCGATTTTTGCAAAGGCTACCAGGGCAAGCGCATGCAGGCCGTGCGAGAAGGCAAACGACACCCCGATCTGACGGCGATAGCGACGCAGGAAAAACGTCGTTGGACCGGGCCATTGCCATGCCATCGCTGATGCAGAGAAGGCAGTGCAGAACAAGATCAGCGACATCTGTGCCGTCAAACGTATTACTCGTCGGATGGCGTCAACCGAAAAATTTCCCTGAAATGCTACAAGCCAGGCCGCCATTGCGAGGATCAGAGCGAGCAGCCAGAACAGCCACCAGCGCCTGCGCGATTTTGTTTCAGCGGCCGGGTTGGCAATGTTCATGGGAACCCTCCTGATGGGCAATGTAAGTTATACTTACATTATTCTCCGGGGCGCACAACAGCCATTGAGTGGTGCATAGATTGACTCGAGCAGCGAAGAAAAAAGTTGCGGTCCAGAAACAGCCCGGGCCGCCGCAAAAGCCGAAGCCGCGCGGCTATCACCACGGTGCATTGAGGCAGGCGTTGATCGATGCAGCCATCGCGATCGCCGAAACCAACGGCCTCGATCAGGTGACGGTGCGCGAGGCAGGCAAGCGGGCCGGCGTTTCCTCGGCGGCGCCGTTCCGGCATTTCCCGACCAAGGTCGCGCTGATGACGGCGGTGGCCGAGGAGGCTATGCGCCGCTTTCGGGCTGAAATTTCTCTCGCCTTGGCACCGGTCGAGCAGTCCGATCCACTCAACCGATTCCGGACCTTGGGCGTCGCCTATCTACGCTGGGTGATCCGCAATCCGACCTATTTCGAAGTGATCTCGGCACGACGTGCCATCGATTTCGATGGATCGGAAACCCTTGTGCAACTCAACGAAGAGATCCGCACCATGATGGTGGATTTATTGGAAAGCGCGCGGGTTGCCGGGCAGTTGCGTGACATGGATATGGAAGGTATTCCGCTGCAGGCTCGAGCGCTGATGTATGGACTCGCACGCATGTGGATCGATGGCCAATTTGCGCAATGGGGCGGCCAGCAACAGGCAGAGGTGTTGATGCTGCAAAGCCTCGACAGGTTTATTGCCTTGCTGGCAAAGCAACATCACGGTTCGAATTGAGCGGAGCCGTGTCGTTGAGGCCGCGCCATACCGCATCAAGCAGCTCGCCCTTGGGGTCCTCGTTCTGTTCCCAGTACATGATGCCGCCGAGCTTTTGCGCTTTGACGTAAGCGGCCTTGGCAGCCAGCGACTGCGGGTCGTCGTAGCTAATGAAGCGATGCGTCGCAGCGTTCCACAGATACGGCGCCTGCGCGGCGTCATCCCAGCGGCGTACATAGCCGTGCTTGTCGATGAACGCGTTCTTCAGCTCGGGCCATGCATGCTGACCCTGGAAATGGCCGAAGGGCTGGTAGAGGCCATCGTGCGGCGCCTGCACATCGGCGAACTCGCGCCCGTAGAACGCGGCACCGATCAGCAGCTTGGCAGGCGGTACGCCGGCGGCGAGGAACTGCTTCACAGCGCGATCGGTAGTGCGGTCCTGCGCCGGCGTCAGCGCCGAGGCACGCAGGCCGGTGTGGTGGCCAGTGGTCGGCGTCATCGCATTGACGAAGTCGTAGGTCATCAGGTTGAACCAGTCCAGCGAACGGTTCACCGCCGCGATGTCGATGCCGTCGACGAACGCCCCATCCGCCGCGGCGATGCTCAGCGTGTAGTGCCTGGCGCCGGCGTGCCCGTGTTTGGCGCCCGCCTGGTCGAGGCTGCTGCGGAGGGTCTGCAGCAACGCGGTGAAATGTTCGCGGTCCTGCGGGCTGGAATGGATGCCGCTCTCGTGGTGGCCGGGATATTCCCAGTCCACGTCGAGGCCGTCGGCGTCGTTGGTCACCAGCAATTGCGCGGCGCTGTCGGCGAAGCGCTGGCGGCTCTCCGGTGTTTCGGCCGCCTCGGAAAAGCCGCCGGCGGTCCAGCCGCCGACCGAAACGACTACGGTGAGTTTTGGATATTTCTTCCTGAGCGCGGTGAGCGTCTGCAGGCGCTTGGCGCCATCCGCATCCAGCACCACGCGGCCGTCGGCGACCCGGGCGAAGGCGAAAATCAGCGTGTCGATCTTCGCCGCCTGCGCGCCGACGTTCGCGGTATCGCCGGCGATATAGCCGACCACCCGGTAATGCGGTGCCGGCGTGCCGGCGAACGCTGGCAATGCGGCGATCAGCGCGATGCCAAGGGCCAGCCTGGGGAAGAGGGTGCGGAAAAGGAAGGTCATCGTCGGCGCAGTCATGGGTTTGGGGAATCCGAAGCATCGCGGTTGCGCCGCGCAACTGCAACGGAGGCATTCCGCGCTATCCTCGCTCGCCCTGAGAGCCTGTTCACGATCTCCGAATGGCTCGCGTTGAGTCGTCGCGCTCGTTCGGTGGTGGTGCGTAGCGCAGCGTCTGACCCGGCGGTCAGGTTAAGCCGCGCGCTGCCGCTGGGCGAGCGTGACGGCTCAACCCTGCGGGCCGGGTCTGTTTGCCCGCAGGCCGGCGTTATCGCTCGGTCGTGTACGGACGTACACTTCCTCGCTCTGCCTTGGCATGCGCGCAAATAGCTCCCGGCGCGGGCCATGCGGAGATCATGAACAGGCTCTTATCGGTGGAGAAACGCCCATGCACGCCAGCGGGAATTTCGAAGTGACCCTGTCGCCGCAGCCGGCCGACGACGACAGCGGCCTTGGCCGCATGCGCATCGACAAGCAGTTCCACGGCGACTTGCAGGCGCGCAGCCAGGGCCAGATGCTGGCGGCCGGCACCGAAGTGAAGGGTTCGGCCGGTTATGTGGCGATGGAGCGCGTCGAGGGCAGCCTGCATGGTCGCAGCGGCAGTTTCATCCTGCAGCACAGCGGGACCATGGATCGTGGCGTGCCGCAGCTGCTGGTCAGCGTGGTGCCTGATTCCGGCACCGGCGAGCTGCGCGGCCTGGCCGGTACGCTGACGATCGACATCGTCGATGGCCAGCATCGTTATGGATTTGAGTACCGCTTCACCGAGACGCCATAGCGCGTTCGCGAATGTCGCTCGGTGTCGGCTCGGGTCTTAGAGCGGTTTGCCTGGTTTGTGGATCGCCATCAGAAGCGAGCTGATGGCGATTCATTAGCGCCCGCTGCCTATTTGCTGCTCTTCTTTTTTTCCTGCTTGGCGGCGCGTTTTTCCTTAAGGTTTTTCTCGGGTTTCTTCTTCTCGCTCTTCTTTGAATCTAAACCTTTGCTCATGGCGGTCTCCGTGGTGGTGAAGGACGGCGCGTGCGCCGTTGGGTGCATGTTTTAACGCGGAATGAGGCGCTTGCAAAGGGTTGCCGGATGGCCGCTTCACGAGACGCTCAGAAGCGCTCGCCGGTGGGCAGGTAGCGCCATTCGCCGGGCGGCATCCTGCCCAGCGGAATGCGGCCGATGCGAATGCGCTTGCTGGCGACCACGACCAGGCCGACTTCGGCGCACATCCGGCGAATCTGGCCCGGGCGCACCGGCTTGATCGCGAAGCGCAGCCGCGTCTCGTTTTGCCAACTGACCTTGCACACCGACTCCGCGCTACCCTGCGCAGGCATGCCGCGATTGAGCCGCTGCAGGCCATCGTCGATCATCGTGCCGCTGACTTCCACGATGTACTCCTGCTCGATGTATGCGGCATCCTCGCTGAGTCGGCGTTCGACGCGACCGTCCTGGGTCAGCACCAGCAGCCCGCTCGCGCCCGGTTCCAGTGGCGTTGGCGAACGCAATCGTGCGAAATGCCGCTTCAGGGTACGCCAGCCGCTGGCATCGTCGGCCCAGCGCGAAGTCGGCGTCACCAGCGCGGCGGCGCTGATGGGCCATGGGTTGACCGGCTCCGTGCCACTGCCGGCGATCCCCGGCATGTTCAGCAGGATCGTCGCCGATTCGCTCGGCCGCAGTTCGGCATGCGGATCGATCGTAACGCTCTGCGCCTGCACCATGAACTGCGGCTGCTCCACGACCTCGTCATCCACCCGCACCCAGCCGCCTTCGATGACCCATTCGGCTTCGCGTCGCGAACATTGCAACTGTTCGACCACGCGCTTGGCCAGGCGTATCGGGGCATTCGCGGCATCGGTCATCGGCGTGGCCTGCTGGAAAGGGCCTCATTGTAGACGTCCGCAGCTGTCCCCATCTTCTTGTACCGATCACTGAGGGCAGCGCATGATTCCGTTTTCCATTCTCGACCTGGCCCCGGTCACCGAAGGCAGCGATGCCGCGCAGGCCTTCCGCAACACGCTGGACCTGGCCCGGCTGGGCGAGGCGCTGGGCTACCGGCGCTACTGGCTGGCCGAGCACCACAACATGCCGGGCATCGCCAGCGCCGCCACCGCCGTGCTGATCGGCCACGTCGCCGGTGGCACCCGAAGCATCCGCGTCGGGGCGGGCGGCATCATGCTGCCGAACCATGCGCCGCTGCAGGTAGCCGAACAGTTCGGCACGCTCGCCGCGCTGTATCCGGGCCGTATCGACCTCGGCCTGGGCCGCGCGCCGGGCACCGACCAGGCGACGGCGAAGGCGCTGCGCCGCTATTTCGACAGTGCCGACGCCTTCCCGCGCGACGTGCAGGAACTGCTGCATTACTTCGCGCCGGTGCAGCCGGGCCAGCTGGTGCGGGCGGTGCCGGGCGCCGGGCTGGAGGTGCCGGTCTGGCTGCTCGGCTCCAGCCTGTTCAGCGCGCAACTGTCCGCGCAGCTGGGCCTGCCGTTCGCGTTCGCCTCGCATTTCGCGCCCGACGCGATGGACGAGGCGCTGGCGATCTATCGCCGCGATTTCCGTCCTTCGGAGCGGCTGCAGCAGCCCTACGCCATGCTCGGCATCAACGTGGTGGCGGCCGACGATGCGGCTCAGGCGCGCAGGCTGTTCACTACCCAGCAGCAGAGTTTCGTCAACCTGCGGCGCGGCCGGCCGGGCCTGATCCCGCCGCCGATCGACGATATCGAGGTGTTCTGGACGCCGACCGAGCGGCTCGGCGTGGAGCAGGCGCTGGCCTGCGCGGTAGTGGGCGATGCCGACACGGTACGCGACGGCATCGAGGCGTTCATCACGCGGCATCGGCCGGACGAATTGCTGATCACCGCGAATATCTTCGAGCACGCGGCGCGGCGGCGTTCGTTCGAGATCGCGGCCAATGTGCGCGAGCGGCTGCAGGCCGGATGAGCATCTCGGTCATAATGGCGGCCATTCGCCCTATCGAGCCACGTTCTAACGCATGAAGACACCGAAGGGATTGCAGGCGCTGATCGACGATGGCGTGATCGATCAAGTGCTGCGGCCGCTGAAGAGCGGCAAGGAAGCCTCTGTCTACGTGGTGCGCAGCGGCGAGGACGTGCGTTGCGCCAAGGTCTACAAGGACATGGCGCAGCGCAGCTTCCAGCAGCGCGTGCAATACCAGGAAGGCCGCAAGGTGCGCGGCAGCCGGCAGGCGCGGGCGATCGGCAAGGCCAGCAAGTTCGGCCGCAAGGAGGCCGAGACCGCCTGGAAGAACGCCGAGGTGGATGCGCTGTACCAGTTGGTCGAGGCCGGCGTGCGCGTGCCGCAGCCGTACGGCTACTTCAACGGCGTGTTGGTGATGGAGCTGGTCACCGACGCGGAGGGCTATTCCGCGCCACGGCTGGGCGAGGTGGAGCTGACACCGGCGCAGGCACGCGAATTCCACCGTTTCCTGATCCGGCAGGTGGTGCGCATGCTGTGCGTCGGGCTGATCCACGGCGACCTTTCGGAATACAACGTGCTGGTGGCGCCGGAAGGTCCGGTGATCATCGATCTGCCGCAGGTGGTCAGCGCGGCCGGCAACAATGCCGCGCGCACCATGCTGCGGCGGGACGTTGGCAATCTCACGATCAGCCTGTCGCGCTTCGCGCCGGAGCTGCTGGACACGCACTACGCCGAGGAAATGTGGGCGCTGTACGAGCAGGGCGAGCTGCGCCCGGACAGCGAACTGACCGGTGAATTCGTCTTTGACGAGAGCAGCGCCGACATCGACAGCGTGATGCAGTCGATCAACGACGCGCGCGAGGAAGCGATCATCCGCCAGCAAGGTCGCGATGCGGCGAACGGCGTGGAGCGCGACTGAGGCTTGATCCTGCGGCACGCGTGGAGCACAACAGTCGCATGGAGTTCGAGTTCGCCACCACCGATCCGCCGCCGCAGCCGCCGGTCGAACCGGACGCGGCCGACTGCTGCGGCGAAGGCTGCGTGCGCTGCGTCTACGATCTCTACGACGAAGCGCTGCAACGCTACCGGGCCGAACTGGCTGCCTGGCGGCAACGGCATCCGGATGCGGACGTGCCTGGTTCCAGCCACTGAATCCTGACGATTCCGTCATCCCGCGCTCACCCGCTCCACGGCACGATCAGAGCGACGCCGCCGACGGAAGCAGACGATGGCCTATGCGCATTCGCCCGTGATGATTATCGGGGCCGGCCCGACCGGCCTGGCCGCCGCAGTGTTGCTGGCGCAGCGCGGCATCGCGGTGCGCATCATCGACGCGGCCGCCGCGCCGAGCGAACATTCGAAGGCGCTGGCAGTGAACCCACGCACGCTCGAAGTACTGCGCGGCACCGGTGTCGACGAACGCATCGTCGCGGCCGGCGTGCGCATCGGACGTGCCTGCATCCACCGGCCGGGTCACGCAACATCGGTGATCGAACTCGATCAGGCCATGCCGGGCGCCTATCTGATCGCGCTGTCGCAGGCACGCACCGAGGCGCTGCTGAGCGAGGCGCTGGCCGCGACGGGCGTAACGGTGGAGCGCGGCGTGAAGCTGGAACGGCTGGAACAGCATGCCTCGCGCGTCGAGCTGCAGCTGATTCGCACGGACGGCAGCGCCGAGCACACCACCGCGCCGCTGGTGTTCGGCGCGGACGGCGCGCGCAGCCAGGTGCGCGAATCGCTGCGCATCGATTTCCCCGGCAGCAGCTTGCCCGAACCCTGGCTGCTGTGGGACATCGCGCTGCACACCTCGCTCGATCCGCTGGCCGCGCACATCCTGCTGGCGCCGGATGGCCTGGTCTTCGTGATGCGCTTGCAGCCCGGCCTATGGCGGGTGATCGGCAACGGCAACGAGCCGTTGCGGCAGCTGCCGGCCGGCAGCGAGACCGGCGAGATCCAGTGGCAGTCGAGTTTCCGCATCGGTCATCGCGTCGCCGCGCGCGCCTCGTTCGGCCGTGTCGCGCTGGGCGGCGACGCGGCGCATATCCATTCGCCGCTGGGTGCGCGCGGGATGAATCTGGGCATCGAGGATGCCTACGTGTTTGCCGCCTGCGCCGCCGATGCGCTGGCCGGAAACCTGCAGCGCATGGACGACTACGGCACGCTGCGCCACGCTGTGCATCGGCAGGTGGTGCGGCGCATTGCGACGCTCACGCGGATCGCGCGCGGCCGTCCGTTGCCGCTGCGCTGGCTGCGCGACGCGGTGATGCCGCACATTCCGCAGATCCCGCCGGCGCGCGCGGTGATGGCGCGCACCGCCTGCGGGCTGGATCATCCGCTGCGCGTCGAACCCTGACGCTTACGTTTATTCGCCGACGCCGACCAGTTCGACATCGAAGACCAGCGAGGCATCCGGCGGAATGTCGTCGCCGGCGCCGTTCGCGCCGTAGCCCAGCGATGCGGGAATCAGCAGCGTGCGCTTGCCGCCGACGCGCATGCCGGCCACGCCCTGGTCCCAGCCGCTGATCACGTCGCCGTGGCCGAGCACGAAGGAGAACGGGCCGCCGTGGTCGCGCGAGCTGTCGAACTTCGCGCCGTGCTTGTCGGCGGCGCTTTCGTCGTAGAGCCAGCCGGTGTAGTGCACCTGCACCTTCATGCCGGGCTTGGCCTCGGCGCCGGTGCCGACCTTGGTGTCGATCAGGCTGAGCCCATCGACATGGCCGGCGGCGTGCGCGGGCGGGGTGCCGCCGCAGGCGGCGATGGTCAGCAGGGTGAGCAGGAGGGGCAGCAGCCAGCGCATGGGGTGGGATCCTTGGGATGAGTGGGGTGGATTATCCGGGAAATGGGGGAGGATTCCTCGGGGTTATTGAGGGGGTTTCACCCTCCTTCGGAGGGCGAGTCACTTTTCTCTGCGTGGCCAGAGAAAAGTAACCAAAAGAGAGGCCACCCGGATGGCGCGCCCGTAGCCCATCCCTGGGCTACGAGTACGCGGGCGGGTTACGGGGCTGATCCTAAATAGCATCAGCGACAGCACATCCTGTGCTGGCGAAAAACTGGCTCGCATCCTTGCGAGCCAGCCTGCGACCTTTCCCTCACCCGCCCGCCGCGCCATACGGGGCCTGGGTAGAGCGGCGCGCTCCTGCGCGCAGGAGCAACGGCAAGTGCAAAAGCAAAGTGCAACTACAAGTTGCACTGCTATGCAGATTTTTATCGTGCTGGCTTGAACCAGCGGTGCCGTGCTTCATCCAGGCCATCCGTATCGTTCGCTTCGCCGGCCCAGGCGATGCAGGCGTCGGGGCGGATCAGTAGGGAAGGGCCTGTTTCGACGGCGACGCATCGGATTCTTGGCGTGCTGGCGGTGACGAGTTGGGAGGCTTTGCTTGCGGCGGTGGCGTCGAGTAGCACGCCCTGGCCCTCCTGCATGAGCTCGTAGAGCGATATGTTGTCGGGGCCGATCGGCCGGTCGCCGATCAGTCGGCCGACCTCATCGCGCTCCGAGCCCAGGTCGTAGCGGATCGACAGGCCGCTCATGATTTCGCCGATGAAGCGGTTGACGTCGTCGAATTGCATGAGGTTGGCGATGATGTCGCGCATCGCGCCGGACTGCGGATCGGGTCGCATGATGGCCATCTGGGCGAGTGTGTTCGCCAGCACGGCTTCGGCGACGGGGCGTCGCTCGGCGGTGTAGGTGTCGAGCAGGCTTTCGGGCATCTCGCCGTGAATTACGGCGGCAAGTTTCCAGCCGAGGTTCGCGGCGTCGACGAGCCCGAGGCTCAGGCCCTGGCCGCCGAACGGGGTATGGATATGCGCCGCGTCGCCGGCGAGCAGCACGCGGCCACGCCGATACGTATCGACCAGCCGCGTGTTGTCGGTCCAGCGGCTGCCGCTTTCGAGCGCCGGCACCCGCACATCCGTGCCGCTGGTACGGCGCAGTACCGCTTCGATTTCCTCGCGGGTGACCGGTGCCTCGCGGTCTTCGGGCGGGCCGTTGAAGTCCAGCATGGCCAGCCGGCCGGGCAGGAAGCCGTAGGAGAACACGCCGCCCGAGGTGCGGTGCCAGCCGAGCGGCAGCAGGCGTTCCGGATGGTCGATCTCGACGACTGCCTGGTACATCGTCATCGACGGCGCCGTGCCGGGAAACGCGAAGCCGGCCAGCTTGCGGATGCCGCTGCGTCCGCCGTCGCAGGCAATCAGGTAAGCGCAGCGAATGCGCTCTACACCCGTCGGCGAAGTCCACTCCACGTCGAGGCCGTCCGCCTGCTCGGTGAAGCCAGTGACTTCGCACTCGCGGCGCACCTCGATCCCCAACGCCTGCGCGCGCTCGGCCAGCATGGCCTCGACGGCTTGTTGATCCACCGGATGCGCGCGTCGCTCGGGCTCTTTCTGCGCGTTTTTGCGAATGAGCGAGAGGCCGGCGAAATGACCGCTGAACTTGGACCCGCGACCGCGCACGTCCGGTCCGTGCCGTTCGGCGGTCTGCTTCATCGCGGCAAAGGTGCGCTCCTCCGCCGCCGCGATCGCCCCGGCCATGCCACGGCGTTGCAGCGCCTCGCTGCCGAGCGGCCCGATGCTTAGCGCCTTCATGGCCAGGCTCGGCGCGGCCAGCCGTTCCAGCACGCGCACGCGCACGCCGGCCAGGGTCAGCTCGATGGCGGTCAGCAGGCCGACCGGACCGGCGCCGACCACCACCACGTCAAACGACTTATTCATGGACTAAATCCAAATATGTACTCAGTACATATTGCGTGGTATCGTTGGCGCATGTCAACGCTACCCGACCGTCGCTCCCGCAAGCGCCTCGCCACCCGGCAAGGTATTTCCAATGTCGCTACGCGGCTGTTTTTCGAGCGGGGCTTCGAGCAGGTGACGGTGGACGAAATCGCGGCTGCCGCCGACGTCGGGCGGATGACCGTGTTCAATCACTTCGCGCGCAAGGAGGACATGTTCTTCGACCGTGACGAGGAGAGCCGCGAGATCCTGCGCGACGCATTGCGGCAGCGCGACCCGCGCGTCGCGCCGGTCGAGGCAGTGCGCCTGCTCGCGCATCGGCTGGTGGTGGAAAAGAGTCCCTTCGTCGAATTTTCCGCGGCGAGCCGCAGCTTTATCGAGACGATCGCAGGTAGTGAAACCCTCAAGGCCCGGGCGCGGGCGATCCGCGACGAGTTCGCGCAGATCCTGACGGTGGAGCTTTCTGCGTGCATCGGTCAGAAGCCGACCGATCCGAACGCTCAGCTCGCCGCGGGGCTACTCGTGGCGACGTGGAGCGTGGCCCTGGTCGAGGCGCATCGCAGCTTTCGGCGCAGCCGGAATGCCAGGACCGCGAAAGCCGCTTTTCTCGACCTGATCGACCAGGGCGTGCTGGGCCTGAGGGCAGCCATGGCGGGCACACCTTATGTCTGAGTGATGCTCCGGGTAACGATCAATGCACCGCTTCGGCGGATTCCATGCGCCGCACCGGTTCCACCAGCACCGAGTCCGCATCGTTCATCAGCTGCAGGTGGCCATCCTGGATCAGGCATTGCAGCCGCATGCCGCGCTGGAGCAGGTCGACGAGGCCGGTGACGGTGGCCGGCGAAATATCGAGCACCGTGAGGTTGCGGTTGCGGCTCAGCGATGCGCCGATTTTGTTCCACCAGATCTCGGCGACGTTGCCGCCGTAGCCGATCACCACGACCTGGCGCGAACGTCCGCAGGCCTTGCGGATGCGCGTTTCGTCCGGCTGGCCCAGCTCGATCCACAGTTCGATCTCGTCGGTGTAGGCCTTGCGCCACAGCGCCGGCTCGTCCTCGTCGCTGAGGCCCTTGCCGAATTCGAGGCGGTCGTCCGCGTACATCGCGAAAGCGAGCAGGCGCACCATCAGCCGTTCCTCGGTTTCCGAGGGATGGCGGGCGAGGGTGAGCGTGTGGGTGGCGTAGTAGTGCCGGTCCATGTCGCTGACCTGCAGTTCGACCTTGTAGATGGTGGCGTTGAGTGCCATGAGGCGTGCCGGCGTTGGACAATCCACCATTCTACGGCCAATCGCCGTCGCGACGACGCGACGGCGGCGCGCGGCGCGGATTACCTCGCGCTATTCAACAGCTGCGTAAAGTGCGCAAGTTCGGCCTGGCCCATATCCGAGACAATGGCCGCCGGCTGCCCGCCGAGCATCACGGTGTCCAGCACATAGCCCTGCGCCTCGATCGGCTTGCCGGTTGCCGGAGCATCGGCGGGCGGCAGGATGAACACATCGATCAGATGATGGCCATGGCGATACACCAGCACGGGCACGCGTTCGTTCCCGACATAGTCGATGCGACCACCGGCGAGGGCGAAGCCCTGGTCGGCGAAATCCTGCACCACCGGTGCGACGGCGATCTTGCCGGCAAACCAGGGCTTGACCGTGTGTTGGTCGGTCGAGACCACGTCGTACGGCGAGTTTGCGGCGAGCGCGCGCCAGTGGCTGGCGAACAGATCGCGCACGACCTGCGGTTGTTCCGTGTTCGACGGAGTCCGCCACGAGGACATCAGCACACCGCCTGCCGCGAACGCGATGACCCAGGAGGCGGCCAGCGCGAGCCAGCGCGATGCCGGCTGGCGGGAGCGCGCAGGCGCATCGGATGATACCTGCTGCCTTTGCGCAATTTCCTTGTTTATGCGTGCACGCAGCAGTTCCGGCGCCGGCTGGCGCGGTGCGTGTTCGCGCAAGGCGCGGCGCAAGGCATCGAGTTCGATCAGGGCCGCACGGCATTCGGCGCATGCGTCGAGATGCGCTTCGAGTTCGCGACTGCTCGCGCGATCGAGTTCGCCGTCGAAGTACAGCGGCAGCAGTTCGTTGGCGGTCTTACAGTCCATACGGGGCCTGTGTCGTGGTCGGTCCGGCGAGTGCCTGTTGCAGCATCGCGCGTCCGCGCGCGAGCCGCGACATCACCGTGCCGATCGGGGTTTCCAGCATGTCGGCGATCTCGCGGTAGGACAGTTCCTCGATCTCGCGCAGGATCAGCACTTCACGGAAATTCAGCGGCAGCGCCTGCAGGTGTTGCTTGAGCAGGCTCTGCCGCTGCGCGCTATCCACGCGGTTCTCGACCTCGTCGGCTTCGCTGCGCGGCATCCAGTTCTCGTTCGCCGCCGGAGGTCCGTCGAGCGTGACGTTGCGCTTGTCCTTGGTGCGCACGGCGAGCCGGGCCAGGCAGCAGTTGCGCACGATGGCCAGCCACCAGGCGCGTTCGTTGCCGCCGGCGTAAGTGTGGGCGGCGCGCACCGCGCGCAGGTAGGCATCGTGCACCGCGTCGGTCGCCTCGTGTTCGTTGCCGAGCAGCCAACGGCCGAGGTTGTACGCGGCATCGAGATGGCGCAGCGCCAACTCGTCGATGAAGCCTTGGCCGATTGCCGGATTCACGGGCGACGTATCATCCCCAGTTATGCGCGCAGCATACGCTGGAGCACGCCGTCGTGGTCGATGAAGGCATGCTTCAGCGCGGCGGCCAGATGGCCCGCGACGAGGATGCACAGCAGCCAGACCAGGCACAGGTGCAGGGTGTGTGTGAACAGGCGCAGCGGTTCGTCCTTGCCGATGAACACGGGCAGATTGCCGAGTCCGAAGAAACTGACCGTGTGCGCGCCGGCCAGCCGATGCACGTAGCCCGACAGCGGCACGATCAGCATCAGCACGTACAACAGCCAGTGCAGACTATGCGCGGCGGTTCGCTGCCACGAGACGATGCTGGCGGGCAGGGCCGGTGGCCGATGCGTGAGCCGCCAACCCAGCCGGGCGACCGCGAGCATGAACACCAGGCTGCCGATGGAGGCGTGATAGAACAGTGCCTCGTCGTGCGTCGGCGCGCTTTTCGGAAAACTCGCCATGTAGAAGCCGAGCGCAAGGTTGCCGAAGATGAGCAGGGCAATCAGCCAGTGCAGGACGATGGCGACTTTCGTGTAGGACGGCCGGGTGGCGACGGACATGGCGAGACCTCGTGGATGCGGCGCGCGGATGGCGCGGATGCCAACAAGATCAATCGGGGCGGCGTTTTATTCCCGACGGTGTGACGGATCGCCCGATCCATGGGCGCATCGATGTGATGAACCTTGGCCGGCAGCTCGCCGCGATCGTTCGCGACGAGCTGCCGACAACCTGCTCGATACCTGATGCCGACGAGCAGCAGCCCGTTGCCAAACCGTTCTGTACAACATCTCGCCCAGATATGACTGCGCCCGCCCATCGTCAGTGCGATAGGGGACCTTGCGGCGAAGCCAGGGCTCTTCGACGGAAGTGAACCGCCTTATCGGCGATATTGCGCGAGCGATGCTTGTTCAAGTGCAGTTGACATTCGGTTGATTGGCCCAGCTGTTCGCGAAGGCCGAAACAGACGGATTCGTCTTGCCAGGACAGGTCACGGACGCTGATACATTGGCATAGCAAACTATCGTCCCTGCCGGGGCAGTGGCGCTTGCGGATGCGGCGGTCGTGCCGACGGTGGTTGACGTATGGGAACTGGTAACTACGCCATTGCCGTCTGTTGTGCTTGCGGCTGCGTAATTGCTCGTCTGTGTGGGCGGATTGGAGTCAGTGGTTATTCCTCCCGAGCCGCCCGCCGCATTGCCGCCACTGGAAGCCACGTCGGCGTACAAGGCAGGTAGACCCGTACCGCCTAAACCGGTGCAATCTCCGGTGTTTCGCCTGTGGCTACTAGTGCCTGCATTGAAAATGGTTTCCGGCTGGCTGAGTTCGGCAATGGCATGGTCGATAACGCTGGTGGCGCTAGGGTTCGCCAGCATCGAATTGTTCGAAGTGCCGGATGGGAAGCGCGCGGCGACTTTGGCGCGTGTCTGAATGAGCCGCTGCAGCATGGCCTGACGCCCCGCGGCGCTCACGGCGACAAAGGATTCGCTGGATGCGGTTGTCTTGCTATAAAGGCCGGAGCTGATTTGAGTCATGCCTTTATCGTGCGTGAGTACATCATCGAGTGTGCGGGGCGCCGCGGTCTGCGCCAGTGCGCCGGTGGAAAATAAAGTAAATGCGATAAGCGAAATATGAAAATTCGTTTTCATGGTCTCATTCCTGTCCCTATGAAGTGATGGCGAATGCCTGTGACTTACGCGCAGCCACTCGGCGAGCATAGGTACGCTGATTCCTGGATTCCGTGATAGGGCGCACATCGGTGCGGAACTGAAAATAATGCGGAAAGCATCGCCAGCAAGAAAAGGCCGACGTGGCCAATGCCACAGGTAAACTTCGAAATATGCTTACCGACCGCGCCAGCATCGTGCATCTGCCAGCTGGCCCATGGACCAGCGTGCTGGACTGCCTGTGCGAACGCTTCCCTGCGATCGATCGCGCGCGCTGGCTGGATCGAATCGCGCGCAGCCGCGTGCTGGGCGCCGACGACGCGCCGATCGACGCACACACACCGTACCGCGCGGGCATGCGCATCCGCTATTTCCGCGAAGTGCCGGACGAGTCGCCGATTCCGTTCGTTGAGCGCGTGCTGCATGTCGACGAACACCTGGTGGTGGCCGACAAGCCGCACTTCCTGCCGGTGACGCCGGTTGGCCGCTTCGTGCGCGAGACCTTGCTGGCGCGGCTGGTCGAACGACTCGGCAATCCCGACCTCGCGCCACTGCACCGGATCGACCGCGACACCGCCGGGCTGGTGCTGTTCTCGGCGAATCCGGCGACGCGATCGACCTATCAGGCGCTCTTTCGCGAGCGCGCCATCGAGAAACGCTACGAGGCACTGGCGGCGCCGCTGCCAAGCCTGCAGTTTCCGTTGCAATACCGTTCGCGCTTGGTCACCGGCGAACCGTTCTTTCGCACGCAGGAAGTGCCCGGCGAACCGAACAGCGAGACGCGCATCGAGGTGATCGAGCGCGGCGAGCACGACTGGCGTTACGCGCTGTATCCGGTCAGCGGCAGGAAGCATCAGCTGCGCGTGCAGATGGCCGCGCTGGGTGCACCGATCCGCAATGACCCGCTGTATCCGCAACTGCGCGAGACCGCGCCGGATGATCCGGCGGCGCCGCTGCGGCTGCTCGCGCAGGGCCTGCGCTTCGTCGATCCGCTCAGCGGCGCGGTGCGCGAGTTCCGCAGCACGTTCACGATCTAGGCCGGCACCGCGCCGGCTATCGGAGCGGCTGCGCGGCGCGTTATTCTCGGCGGCGCGGACAGGGGCATGCGAATGCGTCGTCGAAGCCGGCTCAGGTCGGAACGATGTGGCAGGCGCGGGCGCTGCCGCGTCCCAACCTCACGACCGAGAATTTCGCATGGCCCGTCGCCGATCGCTCTACCTGCTGGGCGTCCTGTTGTCTGTCGCCGCCGGCATCCAGGCCGCGCCGCAAGCGCCAGCGTCTACCGCCGTATCGCCGCCGGTGTCCAGCGCGAATGCCGCCGCTTACGCGCGCGATCCGGCACAACCGGTCGATGCCGGCTACACGGCGAAGATCCGCCAATTCACCACCGCGCCCTCGTTCAACTCGCCACTTACCGACTATCTGCCGGCCTCGGGCACGGTGCCGAATCCCGAACAGGTGCTCGGGCATATCGCCGGCGCGCCGAACTACCTGCCGTATTCGGCCGACGTCTATCGCTACTTCCGTGCGTTGGCGGCGAAGAGCCCGCGCGTGAAGGTGTTCACCATCGGCAAGACCGAGGAGGGCCGCGAGATGATTGCCGTGGCGATCGCGGATGAGAGTCTGCTGGCCCAGCTCGACGCGAACAACGCGCGGTTGGCCAAGCTGGCCGATCCGCGCACCATCAACATGGACGACGCCACCGCCGATCAGCTGGTCGCGCAGAGCACACCGGTCTACTACATCACCGGCACCATCCATTCCACCGAATCCGGTGCGCCGACCGCGCTGATGGAGATGGCCTATCGGCTTGCGGTGGACAACGCGCCGTACATCAAAGACATCCGCTCGCACGTGATCACCCTGATCACGCCGGTGGTGGAAGTGGACGGCCGCGACCGCATGGTCGACCTGTACAACTGGCATCTCGCGCATCCCGGTCAGCAGTATTCACCGTTGATGTATTGGGGTCATTACGTCGCGCACGACAACAACCGCGACGCGATGACACTCACCCTCAACCTCACCCGCAATGTGCTCGACACCTACGTCGGCTGGCACGCGCAGGTGCTGCACGACCTGCACGAGTCGGTGCCGTTCCTATACGACAACACCGTCGGGGACGGCCCATACAACGCCTGGATCGACCCCATCCTCACCGGCGAATGGCAGCAGCTCGGTTGGGACAATGTGCAGCAGATGACCGAGCTGGGCATGCCCGGCGTATTTACCCACGGCGATTTCGATACCTGGAGCCCCGGCTACCTGATGTTCATCGCCGCCATGCACAACGGCGTGAGCCGGCTCTACGAAACCTTCGGCAACGGTGGCGCGGATACCGTCGAGCGCACGCTGGATCCCTCCGACTACGAGCGCACCTGGTACAAGCCGAATCCGCCGCTGCCGGTGGTCACCTGGTCGCAGCGCGACAACAACAACTACGAACAGACCGGCCTGCTCACCGCGCTGCATTACTTCGCCGGGCATGGTCCGTTGTTCCTGAAGAATTTCTACGTCAAGGCGAAGCGCTCGATCGAGAAACCGGCGAACGCCGGCCCGGCCGCCTATGTGTTCGCGGCCGATGACAAGCACCCCGGCGCGCAGGCACACCTGCTGCACCTGCTGCAATTGCAGAAGACCGAAGTCAGCCGGCTCGACGCACCGGCGACGGTGACGATACCGGCGCCGCCGGCCGGCGACGACGGCAAGACCAAGCAGCCGAGCACGCAAACCTTCGCCGCCGGCAGCTACGTGGTGCGCATGGACCAGCCGTATTCGCGCATCGCCGACACCTTGCTGGACCGCCAGTACTGGTCGCCGAAGGACCCGCAGAAACATCCCTATGACGACACTGGCTGGTCGATGGGCGACCTGTTCAACGTCAAGGTCACTCGCGTGGTCGATGCGTCCATCCTGAAGGCGCCGATGACCGTGCTGACCGCGCCGATCGAGCCCAAGCCGGGCCTGGCCGGCATCGACGTGGCGAATGCCAAACTGCCGCGCATCGCCCTGATGCACACCTGGATCGGCACCCAGACGGAAGGCTGGTGGCGTATGGCGCTGGACAAGCTGCACGTGCCATACAGCTACATCAGCACGCAAGATGTAGCGCGCGAATCCAACCTGCGCGGCAAGTACGACGTGATCCTGTTCGGCCCGGTCGACGACGGCAACACCCAGCTGATCGTCGACGGCCTGCCGCGCTGGGGCAACCCGATGCCGTGGAAGACCACCACGCTCACGCCGAACCTCGGCACCATCGCCAGCACCGACGACATCCGCCCCGGCCTCGGCGCCAGCGGCGTGGAGCACCTACAGCAGTTCGTCCGTGAGGGCGGCCTGCTAGTCACCTCGCAGAACACCGCCCAGTTCGCCATCGACGTCGGCCTCGCGCCCGGCGTCACCGTGACACCGCAACACAACCTGCGCGTGGTCGGCAGCGTGCTGCGCGCCGAGTTCGTCGACCGCAACGGCCCGCTCACCGCCGGCTACGACACCGCCGCATCGCTGCCGCTGTACAGCCCGGATGGCATGTCGTTCCAGATCTCCGACCTTGTACTCGGCGGCGACCATCTGCCCAGCCGCAAGGATTACCAGCGCCCCACCGGCCGCGGCGGCCCCGACGACATCGACCAGCCCGAAGGCCGCGCATCCGTCGTGCCGCCGACGCTGCCGACCGCCAAGCCCTGGCAGCCACTGCCGCTCAACGCCGAACAACAACGCAACAACCCGTTCGTGATCCCGCTCGACCAGCGTCCGCAGGTGATCCTGCGTTATGCCGATGCTGGTCATCTATTGATCTCTGGCTTGCTCGATGGGGGTGAGGAGATGGCCGAGCATGCGGCGGTGGTGGATGCCCGCTATGGGAAGGGGCATGTGTTGTTGTTTGCCAATAATCCGCTTTGGCGCGGGGAGACGATCGGCAGTTATCCGCTGGTGTTCAATGCGCTGATTAATTGGAATAGGGCGCAGCACTGATCGAACCTTGTCTCCCTGCTTAACGCGCGTTGCTTGTGGTTTATAGAGGAGTTTCGCTCGCCTGTCGGCGAGCGACCTACTTCTCTTTGCTTGCCCAAAGAGAAGTAGGCAAGAGAAAGGGCACCCCGGATGGCGCGCTCTGCGGGCATCCTGCCCTCCGAGTGCGCGGGCGGGTTACGGGGTTTTTTGACAGCACATCCCTGTGCTGGCGAAAAACTGGCCGGCATCGTGCCGGCCAGCCTGCGGCCTTTCCTCCACCCGCCCGCCGCGCCAAACGGGGCCCCGGGTAAAACAGCGCGCTTCCTGCGCGCAGAAGCTGGAGCAGAAGCAGAAGCAGAAGCAAGATAGCAACTTGAAGTTGCACTTTTATTTTGCACTTTGCGGTTGCTTTTGATCTTGCCGTTGTGTCTGCGCGCAGGAGCGCGCTGCTCTTCGGGCCCCCTGTGCGGCGGTGAGGCGTGGACGAGAAGGCCCGCAGGGGCATCGACATGGAAGTCGATGCCTTTTCGCCAGGGCAGGAGCCCTGTCGAAAAGCCCGGCCACGCCTCACGGACTTTCCAGCCATGGATGGCTGGAAAGCGCCAAGCGGGGTGGCCTTTCTCTTGGGTTACTTTCTCTTTGGCCACGCAAAGAGAAAGTGACTCGCCCTCCGCAGGAGGGTGAAAGCTCTGCTTCAAAACTCGACAAGACCAAAGCTCCAAACACATTCAGTGGCCAGGCCGCTTTGCCGAAAAAGCCCGGCCTCGCCCTCGGCAGGAGAGCGAAAGTCCTGCTTTAGAAAGGCGATGAAGCCGAAAATCATCGGCAGCGACCACAACTGCGCCCATGGGCGCAACTCCCACCCAACCCGCAAACCACGCTAATCTCTGCCCCATTCGACCCGGGGAGACACATGTGAGCGCACAGCCAGCAGCCACCGACACGCCGCGCAAGGAGCTGACCCTGCGTGGGCTGATCATCGGCATCGTGATCACGGTGGTGTTCACCGCCGCCAACGTGTTCTTCGGGCTGAAGGCCGGCTTGACCTTCGCCACCTCGATCCCCGCCGCAGTGATCTCGATGGCGATCTTGCGCGCCTTCAAGAATTCGACGATCCAGGAAAACAACATCGTGCAGACGATCGCCTCGGCGGCCGGCACGCTGTCGTCGATCATCTTCGTGCTGCCCGGCATGATCATGATCGGCTGGTGGACGGGCTTCCCGTTCTGGCTGTCGTTCGCGGTGTGCGCGCTGGGCGGCATTCTCGGCGTGATGTATTCGATTCCGCTGCGCCGTGCGCTGGTGACCAATTCGGACCTGCCGTACCCGGAAGGGCTGGCCTGCGCCGAGGTGCTGAAGGTCGGCAGCGGCGATGACAGCAATGCGAACAGCGTGGAGGAGGGCAAGGCCGGCCTGCTCGCGGTGTTGTGGGGTTCGATCGTGTCGGCGGTGTTCGCGATCGTGGTCGCCACCCAGGTGTTCGCCAGCGACGCGGCGAACTATTTCCGCGTCGGCAACAAGGGCGCGGTGAGCGGCTTCGATTTCAATCTTTCGTTCGCGCTGTTCGGCATCGGCCACTTGGTCGGCCTGTCGGTGGGCTTCGCCATGCTGGCCGGCGCGGTGATCGGCTGGGGCTGGGGCGTACCGCATTATTCGCTGCTGGCGCAGGCCGGCGGCGCAGCGGCCGATCTGGCGCTGTCGACGTGGAGCCACAAGGTGCGCTTCGTCGGCGCCGGCACGATCGGCGTATCGGCGATCTGGACACTGGCGAAACTGGTCAAGCCGGTGATCAGCGGGCTGACCTCGGCCGCCGCCGCTTCGCGCGTGCGCAAAGCCGGCAAGGCGAGCACGCTGCCGCGCGTGGAGCAGGACATCCCGATCGGTATCGTCGGCCTGATCTCGTTGGCCTGCTTCGCGCCAATCGCCTGGCTGCTGGGCTACTTCGGCAATGCCAGCGGCCTCGGCGACTATATGTGGACGCTGGCGATCGGCGGCGTTGCCTACGTGGTGATCATGGGCTTCTTCGTCTCCACCGTGTGCGGCTACATGGCCGGGTTGATTGGATCTTCGAACAGTCCGCTGTCGGGCATCGGCATTCTGGTGGTGATCGGCGCGGCGCTGCTGCTGGTGGTCGGCGTGAAGCCGTACCTGCCGCCCGAGGCGGGCAAAGCGCTGGTGGCGTTCGCGCTGTTCGTTACCGCGGTGGTATTCACCGTGGCCGCGATCGCCAACAACAACCTGCAGGATTTGAAGACCGGCCAGCTGGTCGACGCGACGCCGTGGAAGCAGCAGGTGGCGCTGATCGTCGGCGTGATCGCTGGCGCGGCGGTGATTCCGCCGGTGCTGGACCTGGTCAACCATGCCTACGGTTTTGCTGGGGTGCCGGGTGCTGGCCCCAACGCTTTGCCCGCGCCGCAGGCGGGGCTGATTTCGGCGCTGGCGCAGGGCGTGATCCAGGGCAATATCGATTGGAGCCTGATCTGGGTCGGCGTCGGGATCGGCGTGGTACTGATCGCGCTGGACGCGATTCTGGCCGTGACCACCAAGAGCGTGCGCATCCCACCGCTGGCGGTGGGTCTGGGCATCTATCTACCGACGCAGAGCACGTTGATGGTGGTGGTCGGCGCGGTGGTCGGCTGGTATTTCGACAAGCGCGCCGACAAGAGCAGCAAGCCCGAGTCGACCAAGCAGCTCGGCGTGCTGCTCGCCTCCGGCCTGATCGTCGGCGAGAGCGTCATCGGCGTGGTGATCGCCGCGATCGTGGCGTTCTCCGAAAAGCTCGGTTTCAGCAACCACCAGACGCCGTTGGCCTTGGTCGGCCCAGGCTTCGCCGATGCGGCCATGTGGATCGGCGGCGCCGTGTTCGCGGCGTCTGTCTTCGTGCTCTACCGCTGGCTGACCCGGCTGGCGCAGAGCAAAGTGGGGGCGTAAGCAGGATGGGCATCGATCACGGCAAGCTCGATCGCATCGTCGCCGAGGCGCGGCGCAACGCCGAGCAGCGCGAGAAGGGTTATCGCGAGCAGGCGCTGAAGATGTATCCGTGGGTCTGCGGCCGCTGCGCGCGCGAATTTACCCGCGTGAACCTGCAGGAGCTCACGGTGCACCATCGCAATCACGACCACGATTTCAATCCGCCGGATGGCAGCAACTGGGAGCTGTTGTGTGTGTATTGCCACGACAACGAGCACTCGCGGCTGATCGACCATGCCAGCGGCAATCTCGCCGACGACAGCAAGCCGGCCGCTGCCACTGGCAACCCGTTCGCCGACCTGAAGGCGATGCTCGAGCGCAAGGGCAAGTGACCCGTTGCGCTGCCTGATCGATGCCGATGCTGGATAAGCCCAAACCACGCCACATGCTCGCCATTCGCCGCGCGGCGCTGGCGGATGCGCAAGCCGCCGTCGGGCTGCTGCATGAGCTTGGCTACGCCGCCGAGTTCGACGCGGTCCACGCCAGGCTGCAGCGGCTGCTGACCAGCGAGAACGATCCCGTCTTCGTAGCGTTCCATGCCGACGAGGTCGTCGGCCTGATGAGCCTGCATCTGTACGAGCCGTTCTACGGCGAGCTGCCGATCGGCCGGGTCACCGCACTGGTGGTGACCGAGCGCGTGCGCGGTAGCGGTGCGGGAGCCGCCTTGTTGACGGTGGCGGAGGCCTACTTCGCCGAGCGCCGCTGCGCGCGCGTCGAGCTGACCAGCGGCGAAAGGCGCACCGCAGCGCATGCGTTCTATCAACGCTGCGGCTACGCCCCGACTGGGCGGCGCTTCGTCAAGCAACTCGACTGATGTGCATGGGCTACTCAACTTTCGTGGCAGGTATGCGGTGAATACCGTTCATTTCTCTGCCGCCGCGCCGGATGAGGCGATGGATGCGCTGTTCGTACCCTTCGTGACGGGCGACCTGCCTCTGCCCGAAAGCGGCAAGGTGTTGTTCCTGCGCGCGCGCGATGGCTTTCGCCTGCGCGAAATGGCCCGGCCCGGCTGGTTGTGCGAACAGAGCTTCAAGCCGTTTGCCGATGCGTTGGAGCGCAGCGGCCTGCAGGTCGCCACTCCCGACGACGATGCACATTTCGAACTGGTGCTGGTGTTGCCGCCACGCCAGCGCGACGAAGCGCGCGCCGTGTTCGCGCGTGCCGTGCAGTACGCGCAGGGCGGCGGCCGCGTGCTGGCCTGCGTGCCGAATGCGGAAGGCGCGCGTTCGGCGGAAAGCGATCTGGCGAAACTCGCCGGTCTCGGCGGTCATCTCTCCAAGCACAAATGCCGAGTGTTCTGGACCGCGCCGTTGGGCGAAGGCATCGACCGCGACTTGCAGACCGAATGGCTGGCGCTCGACGAGCCACGCCCGAACCATGCCGGTTTCATCAGCCGGCCCGGTCTGTTCGCGTGGGACCGCGTGGACCCGGCCTCGGCCCTGCTGGCCGCGCAACTGCCGGGCGACCTGCATGGACGCGTCGCCGATCTCGGTGCGGGCTATGGTTATCTTTCCATGCAGGTCGTGGCACACGGTCCGCACGTCACCACGCTCGATCTCTACGAAGCCGAGGCGCGCGCACTCGAACCGGCCAAGCTCAACCTGGCGCAGGCGTTGCGCGACAGCGGGCGCGACATCGCGGTCGACGTGCGCTGGCACGATGTCACCGCCGGACTGCCGGATCGCTACGACGCCATCGTCAGCAATCCGCCATTCCACCAGGGCCGCGCAGACTTGCCGGAACTGGGCCGCGCCTTCATCGCCAGTGCCGCTGCCGCGTTGCAACCGAATGGACGGCTATTCATCGTCGCGAACCGCCACTTGCCGTACGAGGAGACCTTGCTGGCGCATTTCACTCACGTGCGCACCCTCATCGAGCAGCAGGGCTTCAAGGTGATCGAAGCCAACGGAGTACGTCGATGAAATTGGTCAAGTTGATCGCCAACCTCGGCTACGGCAGTCGTAAGGACGTAGCGCAGTTGTTTCGCTCCGGCCGCATCACCGACGTGAAGGGCGAGGTGCTGTACGCCGACGACCAGGTTGCGTATGCCGACATCCGCGTCGACGACGAGCCGCTCGATCCGCCGACTGGCCTGGTGTTGATGCTCAACAAACCGCTCGGCGTCACCTGTTCGCGCAAGGATCCCGGTCGCGTGGTGTACGACCTGCTGCCACCGCGCTACAACCTGCGCACGCCGCCGCTGTCGTCAGTGGGCCGGCTGGATCGCGACACCTCGGGCCTGTTGCTGTTCACCGACGATGGCGCGCTGCTGCACCGGATCATCTCGCCGCGCGCGCAGATCACCAAGGTTTACGAGGCGACGCTGGCGCAGGATCTGCGCGGCGACGAGGGCGTGCTGTTCGCCAGCGGCACACTGATGTTGGAATCGGAGCGTGAACCGCTGGCGCCGGCCACGCTCAAGGTGCTCGGTCCGCGGCATGCGCGGCTTGGAGTCACCGAGGGACGTTACCACCAAGTACGCCGCATGTTCGCGGCGGTCGGCAACCACGTCGAGACTTTGCAGCGCGTGGCGATTGGTGGGCTGGGGACGGGTGAGCTGGCGCCTGGTGCGTGGCGCGCAATGAGCAGCGACGATGTGGCGCATATCTTCGAGTCGGTTTGAGCGCTGCTTTTCAAGGTTTTTGGTAGGCGAGATGGGTGAGTATTCGCGATCTGGCTCGCCTGCGGCGGGCTCTCGGACTGCTACCGCAGCCCGAGTCACTTTTCTTTGCTGGCCCACGTTCGCGCTTGGAGCGCGAACGAACAGCGAAGATGGCCCGTAGGGCGGAGGGCAGGATGCCCGGAGTCAAGAAAAGTAACCCAAAGAAATGGCCTGGCGAGCACGTCGGGGCCAAAAGCGTGTGCGATCTCGCCTTGCCGACATAGTTCGTTACTCACAGAGTCCTTGCCGCCGCTATGCCGCGACCGCTCGGGAGCCACCGCAAGGGAGGAACTGTGGCATCGGTGATGAAATGACAACTTTAAGTTCCAATTCACAAGCAACTCTCTTGAGGCCGTAGCCTGGCGATGCGCAACGAGCCAGGCTTTTCTTGCCTTGGCCAACGAGCGCTCGCGGCATAGCGGCGGCAGCTCCTCTTGAGTAGGAGCTTGGTAAACAAGGCGTGGTCTTGCCTGCTTGTAACCCCATCGAGTTGCGTCAGGCCATTTCTCTTGGTTACTTCTCTTTGGGCCAGCAAAGAGAAGTAACTCGGGCTGCGGTCGCAGTCTGAAAGCCCGCCGCAGGCGAGCCAAGTCGCCAAAAAACACAACTCATCCCATCTGCCAAAACACGCCGCTTAAGTGCTAACGACCACCGGCGTGCCAATCCCCGAGGTATGGAACCAGCGCCCCCGCTCATCGCGACAGCTCGGACTACCCATCGCATACTTGCGACAGATCCCTGGCCGATCCTCGTAGATCGTGCAGCGCGAGGTATTCGGGTCCACCGCGAGGCACCAGCCGTCCTCGCCCTTGGCCAGGGTTTCCATGCCGTGAGTGTCGCGATCGATCAGCCAGGCGGGAACGTGGTCTTCGGGCATCACCACCACGGTGAGGCGGCAGCACACCGCTTCGCAGTCGTCGCAGCTGACGCGCGGGTCGACGCTTTCCGAGTAGATGTCGTTGTCGTTGTCGTTAATCACGCGTCAGTATGCGTGCGCATGCCTGTACCGCGTGGAACCCGGGTTTAGTCTATGGTTTCGTCCCACAGCGCCTGCCAGCCGGAGTGGCCGAGTCGCTGCAAGGTGTCCTGATTGCGCCGGTAGATTTCGCCGGTGTCGCTCATCGCCTCGACCGCGCGCTCCACACTTGCTTCGCGCAGCAGATGCAGGGTCGGGAAGGGCGAGCGGTTGCTGTAGTTCTCAATGTCGTCCGGTGCGCTGTCGGCGAACTGATAATGTGGATGGAAGCTGGCGACCTGCAGCTCGCCATCGAGGCCGAGCGTTTCCACCGCCGCATCGGCGACGTCGAGGAAATCGTTGTAGTCGAGGAAGTCACCGAGCGCATGCGGATGGATCAGCAGGGTCGTTTCGCATTCGGCCGGATCGGCCGCGGCCAGGCTCTGCAGTTCGCCGCAGAGATCGTCCAGCAAGGCATCGGCGTCGCGCGCATGACTGACCGCGAAGCGGATCTTCTGCTGCAGCAGCGGCGCGCGCGCGAACGGACACAGGTTCAGGCCGACCACGGCACGCTCGACCCAGCGCCGGGTCGCGTCGATATATGGCATGTCGTCGAGCTGCAAGCCGGCGATCAGGAACAGGCTGGGTGAATTCATGCGATGCGACCGCGGATAAAAACGCGAGTGTAGCGGTCGGCGGCGAGCCACGCCCGGGATGAAGAACTCGCCCCGTTGGGCGGGGCGAATTCTGTACGTATGCCCGACTAGGGCGCCGGCTCCTGACAGCGCGGATCCCATCGTCTATCGACGTCGGTCAGATCTTCCTTACGTTCTCCCGATTCGGTAAAGCGCCACGCACTGTAGCCGTACTGGAACCAGCGTGAGAGCGGCGTCCGCGTCATTGAGTCGAGTTCCTCCCGCGTGTGGTGCCAATGCGGTGGAATGATCGCGAAGAACAGGTCATTGCCGATTCTCTTCGTGCGCAGCCCGGCGGAGCGGAATGCGTGTGCGGGCGTGCCGCGTGGCCAAACCCGATCGATATCGGGGTGCGAGAAGAAATAGCTAATGCCATGCAGGGCCTGCGCGAAATTAAGCGCAGAATGCTTGATGTATTCCTCGAAGAATGAGAGCACGTGAACCTCTGGATGCAGATGAGTCATGCAGTGCCGTGCGCACGAAATCCGCGCGCACGGCCATGGGCTTTTGCGGAATAGATGGGCTGCACTTCATGGTCTGTCTCCAGTCGAAAGGGTGACGGCTCTGGAAGCCGAACGAGGCCGTCACGCGGCATGGCCGGTCATCGGTCAGCATGCTGCTGCGTCACGTGCTGTGCGATGCGCATATCGCAGGCCTTGCAAGCGCGATGCGGCGCCCGGATATCGTAGCGGCATATCCGGGATTTCGTGCGCATGCCTGTAGCCATCTTCGACAATACATTTCTTGAGCAACTGCCCGGCGATCCCGAGCAGGGCTCGCGTTTGCGCCAGGTCGAACATGCGTTGTACTCGCGGCTGATGCCCGAACCGGTCGCGGCGCCCGTGTTGTTGGCGCACTCGGCCGAAGTGGCGGTGCTGCTGGATCTCGATGAGGCCATGGTCGCCTCCGCGGAATTTGCCGAGGTGTTCGGCGGCAATGCGCTGTGGCCCGGCATGCAGCCGTATGCGGCGAACTACGGTGGACATCAGTTCGGTCATTGGGCAGGGCAACTGGGCGACGGCCGTGCCATCGCGCTGGGCGAGCTGGTCAATGCGCGCGGCGAACGCTGGGAGCTGCAGCTGAAGGGCGCGGGTCCGACGCCTTATTCGCGTGGAGCGGACGGCCGCGCGGTGTTGCGTTCCTCGATCCGCGAGTTCCTGTGCAGCGAGGCGATGCATCACCTCGGCGTGCCGACCACGCGCGCGCTGAGCCTGGTCGGCACCGGTGAGAACGTTGTGCGCGACATGTTCTACGACGGCCATGCCGCGCCCGAACCCGGCGCGATCGTGTGCCGCGTGGCGCCGTCGTTCATCCGTTTCGGCAACTTCGAATTGCCATCGTCGCGCGGCGATATCGACTTGCTGCGCCAGCTGGTGGACTTCACGATCCGCCGCGATTTTCCGCATCTGCAAGGGCAGGGCGAAGCGCTGTATGCCGAGTGGTTCCGTGAGGTGTGCGAGCGCACGGCACGGATGATTGCGCAATGGATGCGCGTGGGCTTCGTGCATGGCGTGATGAACACCGACAACATGTCGATTCTCGGCCTGACGCTGGATTACGGCCCCTACGGCTGGATCGACGATTTCGATCCGGACTGGACGCCGAACACCACCGACGCCCAGCATCGCCGCTACCGCTTCGGCCAACAGCCGAACGTGGCGTGGTGGAATCTGAGTCGGCTGGCCGCTGCGCTGGCGCCATTGTTCGATGGCACCGAGGCGTTGCAGGCCGGGCTGGACCGCTATGCGGCGATCTATGCCGCCGAGGATCGCGCCACCATTGCCGCCAAGCTCGGCCTGGCCGAATGCCGCGACGAGGACGTGGCGCTGATGCAGTCGCTGCACGAGCTGCTGAGTGAGGCCGAGGTCGATATGACACTGTGGTTCCGCGGCTTGTGCGAGATCGATCGCGCCGGTTTCTCGCTGCACGACCTGGACGAAGCCTTTTACGACGAGGCGAAGCGCAGTACGTCGGCGCCTGCGTTCGACGGTTGGCTGACACGCTACCGCGTGCGTCTCACCACGGATGCCCTATCGGGCGAACAGCGCCGCCGCCAGATGCGCGCCGCCAATCCGTGCTACGTGCTGCGCAATTATCTCGCGCAGGAAGCGATCGATCGCGCGAGCGACGGCGACTACGCCGGCATCCACGAGCTGCTCGAGGTGATGCGTCGTCCCTACGAGGAACAGCCGGGTTGCGAACACTACGCGCGCCGACGACCCGACTGGGCGCGCCACAAGGCCGGCTGTTCGATGCTGTCCTGCAGTTCGTGAGCGCTTAGCGGGCTTGCCGGCGTCGGAAGTCTTTGTTCCCGACGCCGGCATGATCCGGCGAGCCCGTCATCAACGCTCAGTGATCGTGGTCGTCCTTGTGATCACCGTGGTCGCCATGATCGTCATGCTGCCCTTGCGGCGGGTGAGGATGATCGCCGGCTGGCGGATGCGGCAGACCAGGATTACCCGGAGGACGGACGGGTCCGTTCGGCGGCACGCGAGGATCCTGGCCGGGACCACGGTATGGCTGGCCCTGACGGAAGTCCGGCGGCGGCCCGCGGCCGTCGTTCGGGTTGTGGTTCCAATCCGGCCTGGGGCCGCGATCCGGACCGGGACCATGGTCGGGACCGCGATTCCCATCCGGGCGATGGTCGAAATCCGGGCGTCCGCCATGACCATAGAACGGGCGCGGCGGCGGTCGATGCGGCATCGGTTGGTGATACCAGCGATCACGATCGTGATAGAACGAGCGATAGCGATAGTAGTGATCCCAATACAGGCCGATCGAGAAGGCCACGATCGGAATGCCGATCCGCTCACCGTAGTCGGTGATCAGTTCGGGCTGGTTCTCGTAGTAGTACTGGAGATAGGTGCCCGGAACCCAGCCGCGGTTGTCGGCCACGATTACGTCGCACCATTCCCAGCCTGGCGTGCAGCCCTGCACGTCAACCGAGGTGCCGGCGTACAGCGTGGCGATCATCGGATAACCCGGGTCGGGCCCGGCGTAGATATTCACATTGCCCGTCACCTGCGCCTCGTTCGCCAACGCCAGCATCGGCGTGGCCAGCAGCAGGGTTGCCAGTGCGGTCCTAGCCAATCGTTTCATGCAGACGCTCCTCTGTGGGTGGCGGTCGATGCGATGCTTCGTCATGGTCCCTAACAGACCGGGCCAGACGGATCAGCGCAAACTGTTGGAGCCTATCATCACCGCTCACCGTGGACCCATCGTGAACGCCAGAATTCGAAGCGCCGCCGTGCTGCGTGGCTTGCCGATCATGGCCGGCATGCTGTGGACCTTGCCGAACACGTTGCTCGGTCTGCTCGTCGGCGCATGCGGCCTGCCATTCGGCGCGCGCATGCAATGGCGGCGGCGCGACTGCGCGCTGGTGTTCCATGCGTGGCCCTGGGGGCCGGGCGGCGCGCTGACGCTGGGCAACGTGATCCTGCACACCGGCGCTACGCTGGAGGTGGCTTGCCGCACCTACGCGCATCGCGCCGGCCACGCCGTCGAGCCATCGATCCGGCTGGATGATCACGAACGGGCGCATGTGTATCAGTACATGGCGCTGGGATTGCTGTTCCTGCCGCTGTATTTCCTGTGCGGCGGGGTCAGCGAGCGCAATCGCTTCGAGCGCGCGGCGGATCGCTATGCGCTGAGCGGGCAGGGCTGGTGGCCGTGGCGATGAGCGCGGCGAAGCTCGCCGCGACATGATGGTTCGCGCGGTGCGCTATCTCACCGCGAGCAGTTCGATGTCGAACACCAGCGTGGCATGCGGCGGCACCGCGCCGACATGACGACCGCCATAGGCGAGCTTGGGTGGTATCAGCAAAGTGCGCTTGCCGCCCACGTGCATGCCGTCGATACCCTGGTTCCAGCCGGCGATCATGCGCGAGTCGCCGAGCACGAAGGTGATCGGCTGGCCGCGATCGTACGAGCTGTCGACCTTGACGCCATGATGGTCGGCCGCCTTTTCGTCGTAGACCCAGCCGATGTAGTTGACCTTCACCTCGGCGCCGTCACGTGCTTGCGCGCCGGTGCCGATGGTCTGGTCGATCTTCACCAGCTTGGTGATCGCGGCGGCTGCGGCGTCGTCGGCGTGCGTTTGCGGCGCGATGGCGAACAAGGCGGCCATGATCGCAGCGATCCAGGCGCTGGTCGAACACGAATGTTTGAACATGGCGACGTTCCCGGCTGCAGAAGCCACAGTCTAATTCAGGCCGGCGCGGTGCCCAAGCCGCATGGCCCTCGCGACTTGCCGCCGCAGCGCGCTTGCGGCTAGGGTCGTCGCATGGTGCGCAAAGCCTGGCGGCCGGGAACCTAAGTTGCCGCGGAGGAGTCTGGAAAGCGGAGTCATCTGCTGGCGCGAGCCTGCCGTCGCTATCCATGTATTGAAATCAGGACACGACTATCGCTACCGCCGGCCAGGACGAACCCCGCGCACCGAGCCAGCCTGACGGCCATCCGTCGGCGCGCGGACTGGCGCCGTTCGATCCGGCTACGCGGGCTGCGCTGCAGGCGCGTCGCTGGCGCCAGCGTCGCCGCGATCGCCGGTTGTTGACGCTGGCGCTCGCTGCCGTGGTGGTGCTGCATGCGGTGTTTGTCGCCGTGTTGTGGCACGAGCTGCGTCCACGCGCGAGCGTGCGCGAAGTGGTGCACATGAACCTCGACGACGTGCTGCAGGTGCGCCTGATCCAGCATGCACCCGCACCTGCTGCAGCGCCCTTGGCACCAACGCCGCCAGCGCCACCCGAGCCGCCGCCACGCAAGCATCCGCATGAGGCGCCGGCGAAGGATGCGCTCACCGTCACCGCGCCGCCGCCGCCACTGCAGCCCGCGCAAGCAGTCCCGCCGGCCACGCTGCAGCTCTACGATCGTAATGGGCAGACCTTGTTGCCGGCCGCGACCGCGACCAGCAGCACCGCGTCGGCCGGCTATGTGCAGCAGGTGCCGCAGGGCGATACACAGGTGATGCGCGGCAGCAACGCGGCGAGCTACCAGCCGACCCGCTTCGACCAGGGTTGGGGCAAAGGCGGCGGCGCCGTGACGCGCGCGCTGAACAAGGCCGTCGAAAAGACCACGGTGACGCATACCTTCCGTCCGCTGCCCGGCGTGCGCATCCATTGCGCGGTGACGCTGGCGATGCTTGCCGGTGGCTGCGGTACCGATCCGCCGTCGCCACCATCCGCCAAGGACGGCGACCAGCGTCTCAATATGGCGCCCGCCAGTGCGTTGGCGAAAGATCCGCAACTGGCCGTCCCCGCGCGGAGCGTGGACGAATGCATCGCGCAATACCGCGCCGGCCAGCCGCTGCCTTACGGTTGTCCGGTGGATACGCCAAGCCGCGCGGTGGATGCCGAGCTGCGCGAATGCATTGCGAAGTACCGTGCCGGCAAATATCTTGGCGCGAACTGCCCGAGCGATATCGCGAAGCGCGCGGCGCAGGCCGATGCGGCAGCGCCGGCGAAGCCCTGATTTGCGTCTGCTGGATGGGCGCCACGCGAATCAGGATGTGTGCCGCTTACTGGGCGACGATGTCCGGCTGACCTTCCGGTGCGCCACGCTGCAGCACGTCCGGCAGGACAGCACCGTTTTCGGTGAAGCTCATCGACACCGAGTTCAGGCAGTGCCGTTCGCCGGTCGGTTTCGGGCCGTCCGGGAACACGTGGCCCAGATGACTGCCGCAGCGCGCGCAGACTTCCTCGGTGCGGACCATGCCGTAGCTGTTGTCGCGGATGTAGCGGATGTGCGCCTCGTCATACGGCCGGAAGAAGCTCGGCCAGCCGGTGCCGGAATCGAACTTCGCGCTGGAGCGGAACAGCGGCAATCCGCAGAAGCGACAGGTGTAAACGCCATCCTTCTTGTTGTCGAGGAATACGCCGCAGAACGCTGCTTCGGTGCCGTGTTCGAGCAGCACGCGCTTTTCGTCGGGGGAGAGCCCGGCGGTGATCTGCTGGCGTTGCGTGTCGGTGGGCGGGGCGAGATCGAAGGCGGTCATGGCTAGGCTCTCCAGGGCGATGAGGTTTGGTGTTCGATATGGGGTGCGGCGCTGCGGAATCCATGGATGCCATCATGTTCGCTCAACTTGCCGCCGTTCTTCGCAGCGATGGATACTCCGGCGCTGTCACCGTCAGCCATCAAGCCACATGGGAGAGCCGCGTGAAACCGATCATGAACCTCGACGAGGTCGAATTCGACGACGTGGAGGAAAACGGTAGCTATACCTCCAGCCGCGGCCAGATCAGTGATCATATCGGCGCGAGGAAACTGGGCTACAACCTGACCGTGCTGCCGCCGGGCAAGGTGCAATGCCCCTTCCATTGCCATCATGGCGATGAGGAAATGTTCCTGATCCTGGAAGGCGAGGGCGAATTGCGATTCGGCAACGAGAGTTATCCGATCCGCAAGCATGATGTGATCGCATGCCCTCCGGGTGGCGCGGACGTGGCGCACCAGATCATCAACACCGGAACGACGACGATGCGTTACCTCGCACTCTCGACGCTGGGCGAAGTGGAGACCTGCGAATACCCGGATTCGCAGAAGATCCTGATCGTGGCTGGCAAGCGCGGCGAAAGGACCGTGCGGAAAATGTTCCGCGCCGAAAATACGGTCGACTATTACGATCGCGAGAAGCCCTGAGCGAGGCGGCCGGGTGTCGATCAACCTTCGCCGAGTTGCTTCTGCACCTCGTTGATCGATTCGCGGATCCGGCGCGAGAACACCGAATCTTCGCTGTACAGCATCAGCAGCCGTTCGGTTGCGCGGGTCATGGCGACGTAAAGCAGGCGCGCCTCGTGGGCCTCGTCCTCGCCGGGTTTCGGCAGCTGGCCGAGGAACGGGATGATCACCAGCGGGAATTCCAGGCCCTTGCTGGAATGCATGGTGAGCAGCTTCACGCAGTCCTTGACCACGAACAGCGTGGCCTTGCCCTGGTCGTCGGCGAGCTTGCTGGTGATGCCGGCGGCCTGCAGTGCCTGCTGCAGCTGTTCGCCGTGCCGTTTGTGTCGATAGATCAGCGCGATGTCGTCGAGCCGGCGGCCACGCGCTTGTTCATCGCGGATGTGCTGCACGATGGTGGCCAGCTCCTCGCGCTCGTTCGCCACGCGTACCAGTTCGGGCACGGCGCCGCGGCGACCGGCGCTTTCCGGCGCGATCAGCGGCACGCCGTCGTCCTCGCCATCTTCAGAGCGCAGCAGTTCGTTGGCGAAGCCGCGCGCCACGCCGAGGATTTCCAGCGTGTTGCGGTAGTTGAGCTTGAGAATGGTGGTGCGACCCTGCGCCTGTACGCCCAGGCTTTTCCAGGTGAACTTGCGGCGATCGGCGCGGCCATTGATGTTCTGCGCGTCGTCGTACAGCACCAGCAGCGAATTGGTGTCGGGGTCGACCATCTGCACGATCAGCTTGTACCAGTCAGGCTCGAAATCGTGGCCTTCGTCGATCAGCACGGCGCCGTACTGGAAGCGCGGGATCTGCCCGCGCTCGACCCCGGCGATGACCGCCGGCGGCAGCGCATCGAAGAACATCGCGCCACTGCCGGGCGGCTGCGGCACGTGGTACGCGGTGAGCATCTGCAGGCACCAGCGGTGGAAGTTGTACACCTGCACCTTGTCGGCGAGGCCGCGCTCGCCGATCAGCTGTTCCAGCCGCGCGGCCAGTGTCTTGTTGTAGCAGAGCACCAGGATGGGCTTGGCCAGCGAACGCGCCAGCTGGATCGCGCGGAAGCCGAGGATCATCGTCTTGCCGGAGCCGGCCACGCCGTGGATGATCCGGTGCTCATCGCCGAGCGAACGTGCCAGCTGCTCCTGTTGCGCATCCATCACTTTGATGAGGTCCGGAATCTCCAGCGTTTTGGAAGGCTCGTGCTCGCCGAACAAGCCGAACTGACCGTCACCCGGCTCTACCCGGATCTCCGGAAACAGATGCCAGCGCACGCGATCGATCTGCGGCAAGGTCAGCGCCAGCGGGAACACCTGCGGGAACATCGCCCAGAGTTTTTCCTGGAAGGTCTCGGCCTCCAGGGTTTCCTGCAGATCTTCGCGGCAGAGCACCAGGTGTTCCGGAATCACCGCGGACAGGCCGCTATCGGTGAACTGCTGGCGGCTGATGTTCGCCAGCACCACGCCGTAAGCCCACGGCATCGCCAGCTTGCCCGCATGGCGGTCGTTCGCCGAGTGGCGCAACGCGGGGTCGCGCTCCAGCGCCACGCACAGCTCGGTGGCATACACCCGCGCCTGCAGCAGCGGATTGTTTTCCTTCACCATGCCGCGCGCGGTGATCAGGGTGAACTGGGTCTTGTCGGCATGCTGGATGGTGTCCTGCTTCCAGTCCTTCACCTCCAGCACCAGCAGGCCGCGCCGCGGATGGAACACCACGAAATCCGGCAGTCGCTGCTGCGGGCCGATCGGCACGTTGTGCCACAGCAGGTAGTCGTCCTCGAGCTTGTCTTCAAGCTGCTTGGAGAAGCGTTTCTCGCCGCCGGTCATGCGCGGCAGGCAGCTGTTGCGTGAAGGAATGAGTGTCGCCACCTAGGTCCCCGTTCGGCATCTGCACCGGACGTTAGCCGATCGCGCCGGCCTGTCAATGGCGCCGGGCGATTTTCTACAAGACAGCGCAACGCGCCCGGCGTAGCTTTTGATGCGGTCTTTCCACGGGAGTCGACGATGAGCGAGCAGGCGATCCACGAGGTATTCGCGTATCTACGCGTGCGCAATGCGGCGGAGGCGATCGATTACTACCAGCGCGTGTTCGGTGCCCGCGTGCGCTTGCGGCTGGATGAAAAGGGCACCGGCCGCATCGGTCATGCCGAGCTGGAGATCGGTCCGGGGCTGGTCATGCTTGCGGACGAATATCCGGAGCACGGCATTGTCGGACCGCAGTCGTTGGGTGGCACCAGCGTGTCCATCCACCTGCATGCGGACGATGCCGACGCGATCCTGGCCAAGGCCGTCGCCGCGGGCGGCACCTTGCTGCGGCCGGCCACCGATATGTTTTATGGCGAGCGCAGCGGCACGGTGCGCGATCCGTTCGGCCACGAGTGGCTGGTTGGTCATTCGATCGAACAAGTCAGCGGCGCGGAAATGCAGCGGCGTTACGACGCGTTGATGGATGGGGGGTGAGTCAGATCGACTATCGCGTTCAGCCGGGCCAGCGATGCAACGAGGTGTGCGCGATGCCGACGCGGCCGCAGGCGTGGCTGACGATGCCGTCATGCAGGGCCGCACGAAATAGCGGCGCGATCGTCCACAGACCGCGCGCGGCCCAGCGCGACTGCGCCTGTTGCAGCGCACTCCGTTGCAACAGTGTCGGCGCCCACGCCGGTAGCAGCGCTGCACCGGCGTGCAGAAACACATCGCGCGATAGGCTTGCCGCCGGCACCGGCAAGCGTACGCGCGACAGCACGTCGAGGACGATGCGCGAACGCTCGCCGTAAACCAGCGTTGGCCGTATGCGGCGGAAATAACCCTCTACCTCGGCCTCGCTACGTGGCACGTCGCGGGCGCCAAGCGCCTCGGCGATGCGGCGCACCTCGTCGTAATAACGGTCGCCCGCATTTGCCGGCATCGGAATGTGGCTGTAGCGGCGATAGCCCTGCAGAAAGCTGTAGGCCTCGGTGACATGCACCCAGGTCAGCAGCTGCGGATCGTTGGCATCGTACGGGCGGCCATCTTCGGCGACGCCGTGTACGCGATCGTGGATGTCGCGCACGCGGGCGATCAGCGCCAGCGCCTGTTCGCGCGGCGCGTAGGTGGTGCCGCCGACGAAGGTGGTGGTGCGGCGCAGGCGGCCGAGCAAGTCGCCGCGAAAATTCGAGTGATCCCATACGCCGGCCAGGGCCAGCGGATGCAGGGTCTGCAACATCAGCGCGGCCAGGCCACCTGCAAGCATGCCCGGAAAATCCGAATGGATGCGCCAGGTGGCGCCGTGCGGATCGAACAGCCCCGGATCGCCCGGCGGGTGGCTGTAGTCGATGCCGTTATCGTCATCGCGCGGAAACGCGCGCAGCACCCACTGGCGCAGCGCTGCGCGCAACGGCTGCCTCGTGGTTGACGGCTGGCGGGAGATATCCGGCGGTGTGGGCATGGCCGGATTCTATCGTGGGCGGATGCGCCGGGGGCTTTGCGCGGGACGCCGGCTGTGTTATCTCTAGTCCCATGAACTTTGCCACCTACCGCCTGCATGCTTGGTATCACAGCTATCCGAAGCTGCCGGCGGCGGTATGGGCGCGATCGACTTGAACTGACGATCACACGCAATCCAGACCAACCGCCAGCCACCCTGGCGGTTTTTTTATGGCCGCCACCGAAACCTTCAGGAGCCGCCAGCATGTCCTCTTCGATCCCTCCTCATCCCACCGACGACCTGCGCATCCGCGCGATGCAGCGGCTGAGCACGCCGGCCGAAGTCATGCGCGATGTCGCCATCGGCGAGCGCGCAGCCGCGACGGTGGACGATGCACGAAAAGTCCTGCACGGCATCCTCGCCGGCAGCGACGATCGTCTTGCCGTGGTGATCGGTCCTTGTTCGATCCACGACACCGCCGCGGCGATGGAATACGCCCAGCGTCTGCTGGCGCAGCGCGAATGCCTCGGCGACGCGCTGGAAATCGTGATGCGCGTGTATTTCGAAAAGCCGCGCACCACCGTCGGCTGGAAGGGGCTGATCAACGATCCCGACCTCGACGGCAGCTTCCATATCGATAAAGGCCTGCGACTCGCGCGCGGCCTGTTGCGCGACATCAACGCGCTGGGCCTGCCGGCCGGCTGCGAATTCCTCGACATGATCACGCCGCAGTACATCGCCGACCTGGTGGCCTGGGGCGCGATCGGCGCACGCACCACCGAGAGCCAGGTGCATCGCGAGCTGGCCTCGGGCTTGTCGTGTCCGGTCGGCTTCAAGAACGGCACCGACGGCAACGTGAAGATTGCGGTGGACGCGGTGCAGGCGGCCAGCCAGCCGCATCACTTCATGGCAGTGAACAAGGACGGCCAAGCCTGTATTGCCGCCACCGCCGGCAATCCGGATTGCCACCTGATCCTGCGCGGCGGCCACGCACCAAACTACGACGCCGCCAGCGTGGCTTCGGCCTGCGCCGCGGTCGAGAAAGCTGGCATGCCGGCGCGGCTGATGATTGATGCCAGCCACGCCAACAGCGGCAAGCGACCGGAAAACCAGCCGCAGGTGATCGACGCCATCGCCGCGCAGGTGGAGCAGGGCGATTCGCGGATCATCGGGGTGATGGTCGAAAGCCATCTGGTCGGCGGCCGGCAGGAACTCGAAGCCGGCCGGCCGCGGGTCTACGGACAGAGCATCACCGATGGCTGCCTCGACTGGGATGCTTCGGTAGAGGTGCTAGAGCGGCTGGCGCACGCGGTACGCCGGCGCCGTGCGCTCCAGTCGCAGAATTCAAGTGATCGTTGCGTTGTATCGATCGTCTAGAGCGTTGGATAGGGCGCGGCATTCAGCAGCATGATGCGTCGTTCGGTCGCCTTCATCGTCTTGCCGTCCTTGCCGCGTAAAACATCGTCGCGGGTGATCAGGAGTTCATCGCTGAAAACCACACCTTTGACGAAGGTTGCGTAACCCTTCCAGTGCGCGGTGCCGGGAGTAACCTCAAACGATTCGGTCTGACCATTGCGGCTCAGCTGCATCGTGCTCGCATCGTTTTCGGAAAAGAATCCATCGGCGGCCGTGCCTTCGCGCATCAAGGTGGCAGTATGCGTCAGCGAGTCGACACGAATCACGGTCACGGTTTCGGTGCCGCCTGGGCCACCCAGTTCCCAGGGCTGCTGCAGATCGACCTTCCAGTGCATGCCTTGGGATAGTTGTTTCGGTGGAGCGCCCCACATGGTCGGGTTGTAAACCAGGCCGCTGCCTTCAAGGTAGGGTTGGCATTTGTTCTTGCCGTCGGCTTTCAATGCACAATAAGTACGGCCAGCATCGCGCAATTCCTCTTCATGATGCCCTCCCGATTCACCGTCGTAGCGCCAGGTTGAGCCAAGCCGCCAGGCAGCAGGACTCGTCGAGAGTACGGTGTAATCGGCCGAACCCCCGTTGCGGCCGGCATCTTCGGCATAACCGTCGGCTTTTATCGAGCGCATGATCGAGAAGACATTGCTGAAAGTCTGGCCCGTGCTGAAACTTGGTGTCAGATAGTCATCGCCCGTCGGCACTTTCGCGTTGACGCTACTTGCAAACAACAGCATCGCAACTATCAGCGGATAGGTCTTCACGGCGACACCCCCCAAGTTGTGCAGGGAGCCGATACTAGTTGTGGCAATCAGGGCGCTACATGTGCCAGTCGTAAGGCCAAGACTGCCAAAGCTTTGGGGGAATTCTGCAGCTGCGGTTTTCCGGCTGCGCGCAACCACCGTAGGAGCCGAAGAGGGTACCTACGCTGACGTCCGATTTGACTCGTGCAGTGCTCGTTTCAGAGTAGCTGCGCATCCAGCGTAATGCTGGCCTTGAGCACCTTGGACACCGGGCAGGCCTGCTTGGTCGCCTGTGCCACCTGCTCGAAGGTGGCGGCGTCGGCATTCGGTACCTTCGCGCGGCAGGTCAGGTGCACGGCGGTGATGCTGAAACCGTCGCCGTCCTTGTCCAGGGTCACCTCCGCCTTGGTGTCGATGCTGTCGGCGACCAGCTTAGCCTGGCCCAGTCCAAGCGACAGCGCCATGCTGAAGCAGGCCGCGTGTGCCGCGCCGAGCAATTCCTCCGGGTTGGTGCCGGGGCCGTCCTCGAAGCGCGACTTGAAGCCGTAGGGTGCTTCGTGCAGCACGCCGGTTTCGGTCGAGATGCTGCCGGTGCCGTTCTTGATGTCGCCGGACCAGTGGGCGGATGCGGACTTTTTCATCGAATTCTCCTGCGTGGGTGATGGCTGAATGTCGGCAGCCACCATCGCACGCGGCACATTCAGGGAATGCGAAAGCCGAATCCGTGCGGCAGCCCATTCACTCGGACATCGCATCGAGACCGTATGCTAGGGGTTTAGCCGCTCGCTCGAGGTTTGCATGACGACCGACAACCAGCCCCTGGATATCCGGCACGACCTTGCCGCCCATCGTTTCACCGTCACGGTCGACGGGGTCGCATGTGTGCTGGACTATCGCCTCGAAGGCACGCGTATGAGCATTACCCACACCGGTGTGCCGGAGCAGGTCGGTGGTCGCGGCATCGCGTCGGCCCTGGTGAACGCGGCCTTCGAAGCCGCGCGTGCCGAGGGCTGGAAGGTGGCGCCGGCGTGCTCCTATGCCGCCGCCTGGGTGCTGCGGCATCCGGAAGTGGCGACCCTGCTGGCCTGAGCGGCCGCTACTCGGCGATCGACCCGATTGGCCCAAGGCTGGTTATCATCACGCCGGCCCGGTGCCTGTGGGTACCGAACACGTTCGCCAGGGGAGTTTGCATGAGCATGAGTTCCGACACGCCTTCCGTCAGCCCGCCGAAGAGGCGCAAGCGCTGGCGGCCGATCCACGCCATGGTCGCGCGGCCGCGGCTGAGCGCGGCGCTGCTTACCTTCCTGGTCGCGGGCGGGTTGCTGCTGGGGTTAGGCTTCAAGCCGGTGCAGGCGCTGCTGCTCAGCTTCGACCTCGGCGTGGCGGTATTTCTCGGCGGCATGCTGTGGCTGTTCAAGCACGCCACGCCGGACCGCATGCGGCGCACCGCGCAGTCGCAGGACGCCGGCCGCTGGGGCGTGATGTGGATCGCGATCGGCTTGACCGCGGTGGTGATGATCGCGCTCGGTACCGAACTGCATGCGACCAAGAGCGGCGGCCTGCAGGCAGTCGTCATTGCCGGCTGCAGCATCGTGCTGTCGTGGCTGTTCATGAACGTGATGTACGCGCTGCATTACGCGCACGGCTACTACGGCGATTACGGTGCCGAACACAAGGGGCTGGATTTTCCGGGCGACGGAGAGCCGGATTACTGGGACTTCGCCTACTTCTCGATCATCATCGGCATGACCTTCCAGGTGTCCGACGTGCAGATCACCAGCCGCTACCTGCGCCGCGTCGCGTTGGTGCATAGCGTGATCGCGTTCTTCTTCAACATGTTCATCATCGCGGTCAGCGTGAATATCGTCGCGGGGCAGGCTTAGCGGCCTGCGCCGGAGTTGATCGCTGAACTCAATCGCGGAAATTGTTGAACTGCAGCGGCAGGCCGACTTCGGTTTTCCGCAATAGCGCCATCGCCAGCTGCAGGTCGTCGCGCTTCTTGCCGGTGACGCGCAGCTTGTCGCCGTTGATCTGCGCCTCGACCTTGAGCTTGGCCGCCTTCAGCGCGGCGACCAGCTTCTTCGCGATCGGCTGTTCGATGCCCTGCTGCACGGTGATCTGCTGGCGCGCGCCGGCCAGGTTCGTTTCCGGCTCGGCCACGTCCAGCGCGCGCACGTCGATGCCGCGCGTGGCGAGCCGGTCGCGCAGGATCTCCAGCATCTGCCGCAGCTGGAAGGGGCTGAGCGCGCTTTGCGTGATGACGAACTTGTCCAGCTCGAACGTCGCATTGCTGTTCTTGAAATCGAAGCGGTTGACCAGCTCGCGATTGGCCTGATCGACCGCGTTGGTCAGTTCGTGCTTGTCGACTTCGGAGACCACATCGAACGAGGGCATGTTGGCGGTCTCGGTCATTGAAGGGTGTCCAGTCTATGCGATACGATCGATGACACGACCCTTCAACGCGAAACAGGCGGCGGGGCACATCCGTTCGAGATGTAGCGAGGAGATCCAGCATGCGTCGTTTGCAGTGCGTCTTGGTGACGTGCGCGCTAGTCATGCCATGGGTTGCCACCCTTTCGGCGGATTCGAGCGGCACGCTGCCGCCGATGGCGATACGCACCATGCCTGGGGCGGGGCAGCACGCTTTGCAGCCGCTGGCAGGAGACTGGCATGTCGAGAAGAAGCTTTACGTGGCGATCGGTACGGCCGATCACCCAGCGATTTCTGCCGGCATGACGACCCATCGCGAGTGGATCGGCGACGGTCGTTTTCTGCATGACGTGACCACCGGAACGATCGGCGGCCACCCCTATTTCCGTAGCGGCTTTCTCGGCTACAACAATATGGACAAGCGCTATGAATGGACCACGGCGGATAATTTCACGCCGATCCTGATGGCGTATCGGGCCGCCGATGGCAGCGGTGTGAGCATGCCGATCGTGATGAGCGGAACCTTCACCGATCCCGGTGTGACCGGCGAGCAGAATGTTGGCAAGAGCATTCCGATGCGCACCGTGATCCGCATCGAGAGCAACGACCGCCACGTGTTCGAGCTCTATTTCACCCCGCCAGGCGGCAAGGAAGTGCTGGCCGACCGCATGGTGTTCACCCGCATCAAGTAAGCCTCGCGAATGACCTCTAGCTGATTGCGACTTGTCGGCACACGTGATGTGTCTGCACGGTCGGCACTGATGCCGGATAATGCACGCTGCCCCGGCCAGGAAGCGTCACGATGAAGTGGGATGTGTTGATCATCGGCGCCGGTGCCGCCGGCCTGATGTGCGCCATCGCGGCGGGCCAGCGCGGTCGTCGCGTGCTGCTGGTCGACCATGCCAACAAGGTCGGCAAGAAAATTCTAATGTCCGGCGGTGGGCGCTGCAACTTCACCAATCTCGGCGTCACGCCGGGGCAATACCTTTCGGCCAATCCGCACTTCGCCAAGTCCGCGCTGGCGCGCTACACACCGTGGGATTTCATCGCGCTGGTGCAGAAACACGGCATCGCCTATCACGAGAAGGAACTCGGCCAGTTGTTCTGCGACGATTCCTCCAAGCAGATCGTGCGCATGCTGCTGGACGAATGCGCGGCCGCCGGGGTGACCATCGAAACCGATTGCAGCGTGCGCGACATACGCAAGACCGACGCCGGCTTCAGCGCGCTCACCCCGCGCGGCGTGGTGCAGGCCGAGTCGCTGGTGGTGGCCAGCGGTGGCCTGTCGATTCCGAGCATGGGCGCCAGCGGATTCGGCTACGAACTGGCGCGACAGTTCGGCCATGTCGTGCTACCCACGCGCGCCGCGCTGGTGCCGCTGACCTTGAGCGGCAAGCATCAAGAGCATTACGCCGACCTCGCCGGCGTGGCCCTGCCGCAGGTAGAGGCGCGCGTCGGCAGGCAGGCCTTCCGCGCCGGCCTGTTGCTCACTCATCGCGGTATCAGCGGTCCGGCCGTGCTGCAGATTTCCTCGTACTGGCAACCCGGCGACGATCTGCGCATCGATCTGCTGCCCGAGCTGGATGCGACAGAGTGGCTGCGCACGCAGCGTAGCGAGCGGGCGGCCGCCGAATTGAAAACCGTATTGGCTGATGCGCTGCCGAAGCGCCTCGCGCAGCGTCTATGCGAGCAATGGTTTGACAGTCGGCCGATGCGCCAGTATCGCGATGCCGAGCTGACGCGCATCGCCGAACAGCTGCACGACTGGCCAATCACCGCCAGCGGCACGGAAGGCTATCGCACGGCCGAAGTGACCCTGGGTGGCGTCGACACCGACGGGCTTTCGTCCAGCACCATGCAATCGAAGCACGTGCCCGGCTTGTACTTCATCGGCGAGGTGGTGGACGTCACCGGCTGGCTGGGCGGCTACAACTTCCAGTGGGCCTGGGCCTCGGGACAGGCCACGGGGCAGGTGGCCTGACCATCCGCTTTTCGCATGCGCTGAACATCCACCGTGATTCACTCCGCCGCGAATTTTCCAAAAGGGCTATGCAATGAAAGTCGGATTCATCGGACTCGGTTCCATGGGCAGCGCGATGGCCAGCAACTTGCTCAAGGCCGGCCACGACGTGACGGTGTGGAATCGTTCGCCCGGGCCGACCGAGGTGCTGCATTCGCTCGGCGCCAAGATCGCGCGCACGCCTGAACGCGCCGCCCAAGGCGACGCCCTGCACAGCATGCTGGCCAATGACCAGGCGGTGCGCGAGGTGATTCTCGACAGCGGCCTGCTCGATGCGATGGATCGCGGCATGCTGCACATCAACCACGCGACCATCTCGATGGCCCTGGCCAAGGAGCTGGCGGCGGCACATGCCGAGCGCGGCATCGACTATGTCGCCGCGCCGGTATTCGGTCGTCCGGACGTGGCCGCAGCCGGCAAGCTCAACATCCTCGTCGCCGGCCAGCCGGGCGCGATCGCCCGCGCGCGACCGCTGCTGGAGGTGATGGCCAGCAAGCTGTGGCCGCTGGGTGCGGCAGCGGAACGCGCAAACGTGGCGAAGATCGCCGGCAACTTCATGATCGTCAGCGCAATCGAGAGCATGGCCGAGGCCTGCGCGCTGGTGAGCGGGCACGGTGTCACCGCCGCGGATTTCCTGGAGATCGTGACGAATACGGTGTTTGCCTCGCCGGTCTACCAGGTTTATGGCAAGTCGATCGCCGAGCAGCACTTTTCACCGGCCGGGTTTGCCATGGCACTGGGCCACAAGGACATTTCGCTGGCCTTGGCCGCAGGCGATGCGGCGCATATTCCATTGCCGCTGGCTAGCGTGTTGCGCGACAGCTTGCTGGAGGCGCTGGCGGCGGGCGACGGCGCGCTGGATCTGGCTGCGCTTTCGAAAGTCGCTGCGCGTCGCGCGAACCAGTCCGGCTAGAATTTGCGCTACCGGCCTGGCGTTGCGGGGTCGCTCATCGAGCCGTTGCCATGTCCGATCGTTTCGATGCCAAGACGCTTGTCGCCTATGCGCAGCATGCGGCCAGCTACAGCCAGGACTGGCTCGACCAACCGCCGCCGTCAGACCTCTACGCCTTGCTCGAACGGTATCTGGTAGCGGGTGGCGAGACTGCCGACATTGGTTGTGGCAATGGTCGCGATACTGCCTGGCTGGCGGCGCACGGTTATCCGGTGATCGGCTACGACGGTTCGGACGCGCTACTCGCCGAGGCGTGTCGGCTGAATCCGGGTCTGGAATTCCGGCGCGCGATGCTGCCGGAGCTGGCGGAGATCGAGCAGAACTTCGATAACATCGTCTGCGAAACCGTGATCATGCATCTGCCTGCCGCGACGATTCCGCTTGCGCTGCAAGGTCTGCTCGGCAGACTGCGGCCGGGTGGCGTGCTCTATCTGTCGTGGCGGGTAACCACGGGCAGCGATCTGCGACATGACGACGGACGCCTATACGCGGCGTTTGAGCCGGCGCTGGTGCTGGATGCGCTGGCCGGTTGTTCGATCCTGCATTTCGACGACGTGATCAGCGCGAGTTCCGGCAAGCGGATCTGCCGCGTCATCGCCGCCAAGCAGCACGCTGCCAGTTAAGCGCGCCGCATCGCTCAAGCGAGTGCGGCGTGCTTTCTTCAATCCCACTCCAGCTTGCCGTCGACGATGGTATTCGTGCGCCCACCCACCCATACGTCCGTGCCGTTGATGCGCACCAGCAGGCGGGCATCATGGCCGATCTCGCGACCCTGGCTGACGCTGTAGCCGCGTGCCAACGGTCCATGCGGTTCGGCGTGTGCGATATAAGCCGCGAGCAAGCCATTGGCGGCACCGGAAGCGGGATCCTCGACAATGCCGACGCCGGCCGGGAAGGCCCGTACGACCAGCGGATCGGCACCGGCAACGCTACTGCGCGCAAAGGCGCACAGGCCCATGCTGTCGCTGGCCTGTGCCAGCGCACCGATCGCGGTATGGTCCGGTTGCCACGCACGCAGTGCGGCTTCATCGGCGCATTCGACCACCCACCAACGGCGGCCACCGCTGAGCAGCGCCGGCGGCAGCTGACCGGTGTGGGTGCCGGTCAGCGCAGCCGGCAGCAGGGGGCTGGCGTCGAGTCCGGCGGCGATGATTTCCGCTGGCGGTGATTTCAGCAGCAGCTGGCGCTGTTCGCCTTCGCCTTCCACGCGGATCGGCAGCACGCCGGCCTGGCATTCCTGCCACAGCAAGCCGTCGCGCGGCACGGCCAGATCGCAGGCGAGCACGGCGTGTGCGCTGCCGATGCTGGGATGGCCGGCGAAGGCGATTTCCTTATGCGGCGTGAAAATGCGCACGCGGTAGCTCGCCTGGGGTGTGCTCGGCGGCAGCAGGAAAGTGGTTTCGACCAGGTTGGTCCAGCGCGCGAAGCGCTGCATCTGCGCGTCGCTCCAGTCGCGCGCATCGGTGACCACGCCGAGGTGATTGCCGCCGCCGCGTGTAGCGGCAAAGACGTCCAGATGCAGATAGTGCAGGGCGGCCATGGAGTTCCATCGAAATGCGGCACTGCATCATAGCGGTGCGCGGCCGCAATGGGCAGTGGCCTGAGTCTCAGCCGGCTTGGCGGCCGAAGCCGAACAGCGCATCCAATGGATGACGCCGGCCCTGGATGGCATCGCGCGCCATTGCGCTAGCGATCATGCTGTAGGTGATGCCGTTGCCGCCGTAGGCCAGGACGAATTGCACGCGTGGATCATGCCCGGGCGGCGTGCCGACATAGGGCAGGCCGTCCGCGGTTTCGGCGAAGGTGCCTGCCCAGGCGAAGCCCGGCTTGAAGTGGCGATCTGGAGCGAGCTGCTCGAGCCGCTTCAGCAGCTTTTCCATTTTGCGCGGCAATACCGCGTCGCGTTTGGCCGGCAGATCCAGCTTGTCGTCCTCGCCGCCGATCAGCACGCGGCCATCGTCGGTGGCGCGCAGGTAGGCGTAGGGTCGCGCGGTTTCCCAGATCACGTTGTCGGCCAGCGCCATCGGCAGCGGGTCCATGGGCTCGGTCACCATCGCATAGCTGCTGTGGTTGACCGCCACCTTGTGCTTCAGCCATTGCTGCGATTCATAGCCGGCGGCGATTACCAGATGCCGGCAACGTACGCGGGCGCCATCGTCCAGCGTGAGAACGACCGCTTGCGGGGTGCATTCCCACGAAGCCACCGCGCTACGGTCATGCACGCGGACACCGCGGCGCTGCAGGTCGGCCAGCATGACGCGGGTGAAGCGGTACGGATCGATCCGCGCGGCATGCGGCGTCCACAAGGCCAGCGGGGCGTCGATGCCGAAACGTTCGCGCACGGCGCCGGCATCGAGCTGTTCGACCGGCAGGCCGTGACTATGGCGCGCCTCGGCCTCGCGCTTCATCGCGGCGACATGGCGGCGCTTGCTGGCGAAGTACAGGCTGCCGCAGGCGTGGAAGCCGACGTCTTCGGCCAGGCTGGCGGCGACGCCGGCCAGCGCGTCGATCGCTTCGTCGCAGGCGACATATGCGGCGGCGGCGGATTCGCCGTAGCGTTCGAGCAGTTCGGTCAGCGGCGTGTCGATTTCGTACTGCAGCAGCGCGGTGCTGGCTGAAGTGCTGCCCCAGCCGGCCTCGCGCCGGTCCAGCATCAGCACGTCCATGCCGGCTTCGGCCAGCGCATGTGCCACCAGGCTGCCGGTGATGCCGGCACCGAGCACCGCGACTTCGCACTCGGCATCGGCGCTCAGTGGCGGAAAGGCGCCGATCAGCCCATTGCTTACCGTCCACCACGGGTAGCCGCTTTTGATGTCCATGCCGGCAGCATGCGCGGCGGTGGCGTCAACGTGGCGTTATGGTGGACGGATCGACAAGCGGCCGGCGGAAAGGCGAAGATGCCCAGCCCGATTCACCCGTTCGCCCTCTCTTGGAAGCCCGCATGCCGATCACCCTGATCATCATCGCCATCACGTGCGTCGTCTCGTTCATGGCTTTCAGCAATCGGCGACTGATGGACGATCTGATCATGTGGCCGCCGCCGATCGACCGGCAGCACGCCTACTACCGGTTGGTGACTTACGGCTTCATCCACGCCGATTTCCAGCACCTGCTGTTCAACATGCTCACGCTGTTTTTCTTCGGCCGCCAGATGGAGCCGTTCTATGCGTCGCAGCTGGGCGTGCTCGGTTTCGCGCTGTTCTATCTGGGCGGCCTGGTGGTGTCGATTCTGCCAACCTGGCTGCAGCATCGCGGCGATCCGAGCTACCGCAGCCTGGGTGCCTCGGGCGCGGTATCGGCGGTGCTGTTCGCCTTCATCCTGCTGGCGCCGTGGGCGCGCATCTACGTGTTCGTGCTGCCGCTGCCGGCGGTGATCTATGCCGCGCTCTACACGATCTATTCGATCTACATGGATCGCAATGGGCGGGACAATGTGAATCACAGCGCCCACCTGTGGGGCGCCGCCTATGGCGTTGCATTCACCCTGCTGATACAGCCGCAATTGCTCTCGAGTTTCCTGGGCCAGCTGAGCCATCCGCGGTTCTGAAGAGTGCGGCCGGCCGATCTGCGCGGTCATTTCGAATACACATTCGCGGTGCTATTCCTGGGTACATCCGTGCGCTGCTTTGACTGCACGGCGACCTGAAACAAGCGCAGGAGTGATGACGCATGGCAACGACTCGCAAGTCAGTCGCGAAGAAAAAACCGGTAACGAAGAAGACGGCAGCCAGCAAGCGCCCGACCGCCAAGTCCACGGCAAGGAAGGCGACCGGCAAGACCGCAGCGAAGAAAGTAGCGGTGAAGAAATCGGCGACGAAGAAAGCAGGCACTCGCAAGCCTGCCGTAAAGAAAGCGGCGACCAGGAAATTGGCTGCGAAGAAAACCGTTGCCGAGAAGGCCGTAGCGAAAAAGGCCGCTACAAAGAAAACCGCACGGAAAGCAACTGCGGCCAAGGTCGTATCGAAGAAATCCGCCGCCAAGCGCCCTGCGGTGAAGAGGGCTGTAGCGAAGCCAGCCAGGAAACTTGCGAGCAAGGCGACGTCCAAGAAGACGGCAAGCAAATCCGCCTTGCATCGCGCCGCACCGAAAAAGACCGTCGCCAAAAAGGCAGCCATAAAGAAATCGACGGCACCGCGTACATCGGCTATCGCGAAATCGGCCAAGCGTCCGGCACCGAGCAGGTCGGCAACGAAGCGCAAACCCGTCCCGCCGCCGCTGATCACCGAGACACCGATCCACGAAGAAGCGCCGATCGTGCACATCAGCCAGGAAGAGGCAGTAGCGCATATCCAGGCCTTGCTCGACGCCAAGCAGGAACGCATACGGCAGGGGCCGGACTGGCCCGGTGCCGAGAAGCAGAGCAATCCGGCAAATGTGGAACATGCCGCGGCAGCGCCGCTCACCGGCGTATCGGACGAAGCGGCACATGGCCGCATCCGCGCGCACGAACGCGGCGACCAGAGCAAGCGCGGGCGTTCCTGATGCGCTGATGATACGAATCCTCGGTGCCGGAAATCCGCAGATGATCGGCGTCGAGGTTTCTTGCGAATGCATGGCGGATAAACAGCCGCGCATAGTTTTTGCACCGCTCAGTACAAGTTCAACGGCGCCGGCTCATAGTGATGCTGCACAACACAGATGCGTTCTGTGTAGGAGACGGCCATGAAACGTTTAATTGCGGGTCTTACCTTGGCGGTCGCTGCGGCGACGCTGTCCGGCTGTTACTACGATCCGGGATACAACTACGTACGGCCGACCGCGTACAGCGGCGCCTACTACGGTAGCAGCACGGTTACCTACGGCGATGGCTACTACGCGCCAAGCTACGGTTACTACGGCCCGAGTTATGGCTACGGCTATTACGGCTGCTGCTACGCGCCCGGCGTAGCCATTGGTCTGGGCGGCTGGTACGGCGGCCATCGCTACTACGGTGGCCATGGTTACTACCGTGGCGGCGGCTATTACCACGGCGGCTACCATGGTGGTTACAGCGGTGGCTATCACGGTGGCCACGGCGGCTATCACGGCGGTGGCGTTCATCATTGATGGACGTTGCATAAAAACAGCTTGTTCCGACCAACTTGGCGCGGATCGAGCGACGGCTACGGCAGAATAGGGGCATGGATCGCCCCACCACATCGTCCCGTATTTACCGACTTATAAGGCTCATCGTTTTCGCGATGGGCCTTTTGCTTGTCGGCTGCCGCAGCCTGAGTTACTACGCGCATGTGGCGAATGGACAGGGACAGTTACTGCTGCATCGGCGTTCGATCGATGCCGTATTGAAAGATCCCGCCACCGATCCCACGTTGGCCAAGCGCCTGCAACTCGCCCAGCAGGCCCGCCACTTCGCCAGCGCGCGGTTAGGCTTGCCTGAAAACCGCAGCTATACGCGCTACGTCGAGCTGCATCGGCCCTATGTGGTGTGGAACGTGTTCGCCACGCCGCCGTATTCGGTGGCCGCAGTGCCGCAGTGTTTTCCAATTGCAGGCTGCGTGGCGTATCGAGGCTATTTCAACGAGGCGCAGGCGCACGCCGACGCGGATCGTCTGCGGACGCAGGGCGACGATGTCGACGTCGGCGGTGTGGCGGCGTATTCCACGCTTGGCTGGTTTGCCGACCCACTGCTCAGCAGCATGCTGCGCTGGGACGACGACGAACTCGCCGGCACCATCTTCCATGAGCTGGCGCATCAGCTGATCTATGTGAAAGACGACACCGCGTTCAACGAATCCTTCGCCAGCTTCGTGCAGGAGCAGGGCCTGCGCGAATGGCGCCGCTCACGTGGCCTGCCGCCGCAGGACGAGCGCGCCACACAGATGGACGACGGCTTCGTGGCGCTGGCGCTGGATCTGCGCGAGCGGCTGCAAAAGCTTTACGCCACTCCTCTGTATGCGAGCGGCATCGATCAGGCGGCGATGCGCACGGGCAAGCAGCGCGAGATCGAGGCGTTCCGTTCGCGCTACCGGCAATGGCGGGATGCGCACTGGCCGAACGACCACCGCTACGATACCTGGGTCGCCGCGCCGATCAACAACGCGCGACTGCTGCCGTTCGGCCTCTATGACCGCTGGACCTCGAGTTTCGCTGGTCTGTTCCATCAAGCCGGACAAGACTGGCCGACGTTCTACGCCAAGGTGCGTGCGTTGGCGGCCAAGCCGGCTGCGCAGCGCGATGCCGCACTGGCGGCCATGTCTGCGACGGCTGCCGCGCCTTGAGCGATTCACAGGATGTCGTGCGCGGGTCAGCTCGTATGCCTGGGATAGTCGGTATAGCCCTCGGCACTGCCGCCATACAGCGTGGCCGGATTGAGCGCGCTTAGCGGTACGCCGCTGCGCAGGCGCTGTACGAAATCCGGGTTGGCGATAAATGGACGTCCAAACGCCACCAGGTCGGCGCGGCCATGCTCGATCGCATTGGCGGCCATCGCTGCGGTGTAGCCGTTGTTGACCATCCAGCGGCCCGGGAAGCGGCGATGCAGCGCCTCGAAATCGAACGGAGCGAAATCGCGTGCGCCGGCGGTGGCGCCTTCGATCATGTGCACATAGGCGAGTTCCAGTGGCGCCAGCCTTGCCACCGCGCGTTCGAACAGCGGTTGCGGATTCGAGTCATACAGGTCGTTGGCTGGCGTGACCGGCGACAAGCGCACGCCGGTGCGGCCGCCGCCAATGGTCTTGGCCACGGTGCTGAGCACCTCGTAGAGCAGGCGCGTGCGGTTCTCGATGCTGCCGCCCCAGGCATCTTCGCGATGATTGGCGCCATCGCGCAGAAACTGATCGATCAGGTAGCCGTTGGCAGCATGCACTTCCACGCCGTCGAAGCCGGCATCCATCGCGCGCGCCGCCGCATAGCGATATTCGGCAATGATCCGCGGCAGTTCGCCGGCGCCAAGCGCACGCGGCGCCGACACCAGTTCGAAACCTTTCGCCGTAAAGGTCTTGGCATGGGCGCGGATGGCCGACGGCGCCACCGGCGCCTTGCCGCCGAGCTGCAGGCTGGTGTGCGAGATGCGGCCGACGTGCCACAGCTGCAGCACCATCTTGCCACCGCATGCATGCACCGCGTCGGTCACTCTGCGCCAGCCCTTGACCTGCGCGTCGCTGTGGATGCCCGGCGTATCCAGATAGCCCTGGCCTTCCGAGCTGATCTGCGTGGCCTCGGCGATGATCAGGCCGGCGTCGGCGCGTTGCGCGTAGTACTCGGCCATCAAGGCGGTCGGCGTACGGCCCGCACCGGCGCGATCGCGCGTGAGGGGCGCCATCACGATCCGGTTGGCGATTTTGATGTCGCCAAGCTGAAGTGGCTGGAACAACGTGTGCAGTGCGCCGGTCGCTGGATCGTTCATGGAATCGTTTCCTGGAGTGGGCATTAGGGTATGCGCAACGTGGGTGCGAATATTTGTGACGCAAGTTGCGGTATCGCTATCGGTGATCGCTGCTTGTCATTTGGAGGGCCGATACCCATATGCTCGTGACGGAGTTCACATGACCGCTAGCGCCGTACCGCACTCTTCGAGCAGTTCCCGATGCAACGCGTCACCAGCGATTCGCTGGATAGCGTTCTGTCCGGTGGGGGCTCGACATTGAGCGTGTTGTTCCTGTGGGGCCGCGATTGCCCGAATTGCGACATTGCCAAGCGTGCGCTGCTGCAAGCGAAAGAACGCCTGGCCTGGTCGCAGGTGCACTGGTTGCACGACAATGTTTATGAAGATTTGTTCATGGCAACGCGGTTCGGATTGCACGGCATACCGATGTTCTTTGTATTCGATGGCACGCGCAAATTGGGCCGTATTACCAGCTGGCCGGGGCTGCAGGCGTTCGTTGATGCCATCGAAAAACAGCTATTGAACAGCGGGCTTTCACGCCAATTGAACGTTAGTTTATCCGCCAGCTGAATCATTTCAGGTTTGCCCTTGAACTTGTGCGGCTTAAACCTTACTAAGGACATGTATCGCCGTGATGGCGACATGAGGCAGCGCAGATCATCGTGTTGCTGAGGGGCGGCCTTTCATCCCCTGTTGGCCGTCCGACAAAACCCCGTCAGTCCTCCCCTGGCTGTCGGGGTTTTTTTTGTCCCGAACAAAGGCGCGCCATTTTGATGACGATGGACGGAATCGGCCGCATGCCGCACAGTTCGAACCGATTCCAGGCAGGCACGTCCGTTCGATGATCATCTCTTCGCTGCTCGACACCGATCTGTACAAGTTTTCGATGATGCAGGTGGTGTTGCACCACTATCCGGCGGCGCAGGTCGAGTACCGCTTCAAATGCCGCACACCCGATATCGACCTGCGACCTTATGTCGCGGAGATCCGCGCCGAGATCGATGCGCTTTGCACCTTGCGCTTCACCGAAGACGAACTTGCCTACCTGCGCGGCTGGCGCTACATCAAGAGCGACTTCGTCGATTTTCTCGGTTTGTTCCAGCTCAATGCCAAGTACGTGAGCGTGGAACCGTCGCCGGCCGACAACGGCGAGATCGAGATACGCATTGTCGGGCCCTGGCTGCATACGATCCTGTTCGAGGTGCCGCTGCTGGCGATCGTCAACGAGGTGTACTTCCGGCATACGCAGGCGCAACTGGATTTCAGCGAAGGGCGTCGGAGACTGCGCGAGAAGATCGCCCTGCTGCGCGACGCGCCGGATCACGAGAATTGCCGCATCGCCGACTACGGCACCCGTCGCCGCTATTCGCGGCAATGGCACGAGGAAGTGGCGACGACGCTGCGCGACGGGCTCGGTACGCAGCTGGCCGGCACCAGCAATGTATGGCTGGCGCGCAAGCTGGGCCTGACGCCGCTCGGCACGCTGGCGCATGAATACCTGCAGGCGCATCAGGCGTTGGGTCCACGCCTGCGCGATTCGCAGGTCGCCGCGCTGGAAACCTGGGCGAAGGAATACCGCGGCGACCTCGGCATCGCGCTATCCGACGTCTACGGTATGGACGCCTTCCTGCGCGACTTCGATATGTATTTCTGCAAGCTGTTTGACGGCACGCGCCATGATTCCGGCGATCCGTTCGCGTGGGGCGAGAAGATGCTGGCGCACTATCAGGCCAACCGGGTCGATCCGAAGAGCAAGGTGATGGTGTTCAGCGACGGGCTGGATATTCCGAAGGTCATCCAGCTGTACGACCATTTTCGCGGCCGCTGCCTGCTCGCGTTCGGCGTGGGCACCAACCTCACCAACGACCTCGGCCCGACGCCGCTGCAGATCGTCATCAAGATGACCCGCTGCAATGGCCAGCCGGTGGCAAAGCTCAGCGATTCACCGGGCAAGAACATGTGCGAGGACGAGGCCTATGTGGCCTATCTGCGCAAGGTGTTCGAGATCCCTGCGTCGCAGGGCTGACGCAGATCAGAAGGCTGGTAGTACCGCGCCCTGGTACTTCTGCTCAATGAAAGCTTTCACTTCCGGGCTGTTCAGCGCTTTGGCCAGTTTCTGCACGCGCGGGTCGTCCTTGTTGTCCGGGCGGCCGACCAGGTAGTTCACGTAGGGCGAGTGGCTGTCCTCGATCAGCAGCGCGTCCTTGGTCGGGTTGAGCCCTGCAGCGAGCGCATAGTTGGTGTTGATCAGCGCGAGGTCTACCTCGTCCAGCGTGCGCGGCAGCATCGCTGCCTCCAGTTCGCGGAACTTGAGCTGCTTCGGATTGGCGGTGATGTCCTTCAGCGTCGCCAGCTCGTCGTTCGGGTCCTTCAAGGTGATCAGCCCGTGCCGGGCCAGCAGCAGCAAGGCACGGCTGTTGTTGCTCGGGTCGTTCGGCAGGGTGACGCTCGCGCCGTCGGGTAGCTGGTCGATGCTCTTGTATTTGCGTGAATAGGCGCCGAAGGGCTCGATGTGCACGCCGGTGATGATCACCAGCTGGGTGCCGCGCTCGCGATTGAACGCATCCAGATACGGCTTGGTCTGGAAGTAGTTCACGTCGATGCTCTTCTCGGCGACCTGCGTATTCGGCTGCACATAGTCGGCGAATACCTTGATCTGCAGGTCGACGCCTTGCTTGGCCAGCAGCGGCTGCACCTGCTTGAGGATTTCCGCATGCGGAATCGCCGTGGCGGCGACCGTCAGGGTGCCGGAATTGGCGCCGCTTGAACCGGCATTGTCATTCGAATGCGAGGAGCAGCCAGCCAGCAGGAGCAGGGCGGCGAACGGGGCGAGGAGTTTGCGCATGATCAAACCGTCGGATACGGCCCCCGATCATAGCTGCCGGTTCCGATGGACGTCCATACCGCCAGCAGTAAAGCCGTCTATTTGCCGATGCAGGCCGCGGTCAACGGCGGCCGTAATGCGCCACGATGCGGTCGCCGAGCATCTGCAGCAGCTGCACCAGCACGATCAGCAGCGCCACGGTGACCAGCATGTAGTCCGACTTGTAGCTGAGGTAGCCGTAGCGATAGGCGAGATCGCCCAGTCCGCCGGCGCCGATCGCACCGCCCATCGCGGTATAGCCGACCAGCGCGATGGCGGTGACGGTGATCGCAGCGATGATGCCGCCGCGCGCCTCCGGCAGCAGCACGTGACGGACGATCTGCCAGCCGCTGGCGCCCATCGCCTGGCTCGCCTCGATCACGCCGCGGCCCACTTCGCGCAGCGCGGTTTCCACCAACCGTGCGAAGAACGGCGCGGCGCCGATCACCAGCGGCGGAATCGCGCCGCGGATGCCGAGCTTGGTGCCGACCAGGAAATACGTCACCGGCATCAGCACGATCATCAGGATGATGAAGGGAATCGAACGCAGCACGTTGACCAGCAGCGACAGCACGCCGTACAGCTTCGGCATCTCGCGCAACTGCCCCTTGCCGGTGAGGTACAGCAGCACGCCCAGCGGCAGGCCGATCAGCACGGTGAGCAGCAGCGAACCGCTGAGCATCAGCAGCGTATCGATGCAGGCCTGGCCGATCTCGGCCCAGTCGTCGACCTGCGGGAACAAGTTATGCAGCAGCGCGCTCATCGGTGCAGCTCCTGGCTGGACAGTTCCTCGACCTCGATGCCGCCCTCGCGCAGGGCGGCCAGCGCGGCATCCACACGCACGCCGTCCATCACCAGGGTCAGCTGGCCGTAGGGCAGCGCCTTGATGCGATCGATACGGCCGGCGAGGATGTTGAAGTCCACGCCGTACTCGCGCACCACCTTGCCGAGCGTTGGCGACCAGGTGGCATCGCCGCGGAAACTGAGCCGCACCACGCGGCCCGGCAGCCCGGCGTGCGCGGCATGTTCGGCTGAGGCTTCTTCCGGCAACGCCTCCTGCACGAAGCGGCGCGTGGTCGGATGCTGCGGATGCAGGAATACGTCGACCACCGCACCGCTCTCGACGATCACGCCGGCATCGAGCACCGCCACGCGATCGCAGATGCGGCGCACCACGTCCATTTCGTGGGTGATCAGCACGATGGTGAGCTTGAGTTCGCGGTTGATCTCGGCGAGCAGGTCCAGCACCGAGGCGGTGGTCTGCGGATCGAGTGCGCTGGTGGCCTCGTCGCACAGCAGGATCGACGGCCGGTTCGCCAGCGCGCGGGCAATGCCGACCCGCTGCTTCTGCCCGCCGGAAAGCTGCGAGGGGTACTTGTCCGCGTGTTCTTCGAGCCCCACCCGCGCGAGCAGTTCGGCCACGCGGGCGTGAATCGCTGCCGCATCGTCGAGCCCGGCCAGGCGCAGCGGGAAGGCGATGTTGTCTGCCACCGTCTGCGAGGCGAGCAGGTTGAAATGCTGGAAGATCATGCCGATGCGCCGGCGTTGCGCGCGCAGTGCCGGTTCGTCCAGTGCGGTCATCTCGACGCCGTCGATCTCGATGCGCCCGCCGCTGGGGCGCTCCAGCAGGTTGATCAGTCGCAGCAGGGTCGACTTGCCCGCACCGGAATGGCCGATGATGCCGAAGACTTCGCCGTCGGCGACGGCCAGCGAGAACGGCCGCAGCGCGGGAATATCCCGCCGTTCGACGCGGTAGGACTTGTGCACATCGACGAAGCGGATCACGCAAGATCCCGGTAATGGCGAGCCTGTCATTCTATGCCACCTGCTGCGGCTGCAGGCATGTAGACTGGCCTTCCGATCCATCAGCGGGAGCCTCAGCATGAGCAGCGTCTACGATTTCAGCGCACGCGATATCGACGGCAACGAACGCTCTCTGGCCGAATGGCGCGGCAAGACGCTGCTGATCGTCAACGTGGCCTCGAAGTGCGGCTTCACGCCGCAATACGCCGGTCTCGAGGAACTGTGGCAGCGCCACCGTGACCAGGGCCTGGTGGTACTGGGTTTCCCCTGCGACCAGTTCGGTCATCAGGAGCCCGGCGACGAGGCCGAGATCAAGAATTTCTGCGCCACCACCTACGACGTCGATTTCCCGATCTTCGCCAAGGTCGAAGTGAACGGGGACAACGCGCATCCGCTGTATCGCTGGCTCAAGCACGAGGGCAAGGGCATTCTCGGCAGCGAAGCGATCAAGTGGAATTTCACCAAGTTTTTAGTCGATCCCGCAGGCGAGGTGGTGAAGCGCTACGCGCCGACCGACACGCCGGAAAAGATCGGCAAGGATCTTCCGGCGTTGTTCGCTTCCTGATTCGTTCCAGGTTTTAGAAGCCGCTCAACACAGCCTTGCCGACGCTGCGTGCGCTTTCAACCAGCGCGTGCGCGCGCTTCAGATTCGCCGCATTGATCGGCCCGAGGTTCTGGCCGATGGTCGAGCGCAGCACGCCGGCGTCGACCAGGCTGGCCACTTCATCGAGCAAGCGGTGCTGGCCGATCATGTCGGCGGTCTGAAAGCTCGAGCGGGTGAACATCGACTCCCAGTGGAACGAGAGGCTCTTGCGCTTGAGCGCACTCAGATCGAGCGGCTTGGCCGGATCGTCGATGCAGCCGAGCTTGCCCTGCGGGGCCAGTAATTCGACGATTTCCTCGAAATGCTGCTCGGTGTGGGTCAGCGCCATTACGTAGTCGACGCCGCCGGGAGCGATCGCCTTCACCTGCGCGGCCAGCGGCTCACGATGGTTGACCACGTGATGCGCGCCCATCGCGCGCGTCCAGGCCCGGCTCTCGTCGGTGGAGGCGGAGGTGATCACCGTCAGCCCGGTGAGCCGGCGCGCCAGCTGGGTGGCGATTGAGCCCACGCCGCCGGCGCCACCGACGATCAACAGGCTGCCAGCATCGGCCGGCTTGCCCAGGCGCACGCCGAGCCGGTCGAACAGCAATTCCCACGCGGTGATGCTGGTCAGCGGCAGCGCCGCCGCCTCGGCGAAACCAAGTGACTGCGGCTTGTGCCCGACGATGCGCTCGTCGACCAGCTGCAACTCGGCATAGCTGCCTGCGCGATCGATCGAGCCGGCGTAATAGACCTCGTCGCCCGGCTTGAACAGGCTCACCTCGGAGCCGACCGCGACCACCGTACCCGCCGCATCCCAGCCGAGCAGCTTGTCCTTGCCCTGCGGATCCACGCGGCGGCGTACCTTGGTATCGACCGGATTCACCGAGATCGCCGCCACGCGCACCAGCAGGTCATGCCCGGATGCCAGGGGATCAGGTAGGGTCACATCGAGCAGGCTGTCGGCGTGCTCGATCGGCAGGGAATGGCGGTAGGCGACGGCTTTCATGAAGTGCTCCGGGGATGGGGGTTGTTGGCTATTTTGATCTGCAAACATTTATAGAAAAATAACCTCGAAACGAAAACACTTTCAGCTTTGGGGCGAAAATGATCCGGCTCGACGATCTCGCGGTATTTGTGCAGGCCGCGGCGGCAGGCAGCCTATCGGCCGCGGCCCGGCAACTCGACATCACGCCGGCGGCGGCCAGCAGCGCCGTGCAGCGGCTCGAACGCGAGCTGGGCCAGCGCCTGTTCGTGCGTTCCACCCGTAGTCTGCGCCTGTCCGATGACGGCGAACGCTATCTGCCACACGCCCGGTTGACCTTGCAGAGCGAACAAGACGGTCGCTCCGCGCTGGAACGTAGTCAGCGCGAGATGGTCGGCCATCTGCGCCTGTCGGCACCCTCGGACCTGGGTCGCAACCTGCTGTTGCCCTGGCTGGACGATTTCCAGCGCGACCATCCGCGCCTCACCTTGCAGCTGCGGATCAGCGATCGCGTCGCCGATCTCTATCGGCAGCCGCTGGACCTGGCCATCCGTTATGGCACACCGGCCGACTCGGGCCTGATCGCACAACCGCTGGCCGCCACCAACCGCCGCGTGCTGTGCGCGGCGCCGGCTTATCTGGAACGTTGTGGCACACCAGCCACGCCCGACGATCTGCGCAAACATGCCTGCCTGCGCTATGTATGGGGCGACAGCGTGCACGAACGCTGGAGCTTCCATCTGCCGCGCGGCGTGCAGACGGTGACGGTGGCCGGCGATCGAGTCAGCGACGATGCCGACGTGGTCCGGCGCTGGGCGCTGGCCGGGCACGGCCTGGTCTACAAATCCCGACTGGACGTCGCCGCCGATCTGCAGGCAGGCCGATTGCGTCAGCTGTTTCCGCTCGAATATGGCGAGCCGGCGCCGCTCAACCTGGTCTGCGCGCATCGTTCGCTGTTGTCGCCGATCATGCAGCGTCTGCGCGATTTCCTGCGTGCGCGTTGCGACGCGGTCGCGGATACGCCCTAGTGCGTGCGCTCGTGCAAGCCGGCCAGCATCACCGCGATGGCATCCACGTCGCGACTGGCCGAAGGCGAATCAGCCGGCGCGTCGTAGTTGTTGAGCATGATCGCGAAGGCCAGCCGTTCGCCGGCGGCGCTGGTGACATAGCCGGCGAGGCAGTGCACGTAGGCCATGCTGCCGGTCTTCGCGTGCACATTGTTGGCGGCCGGCGTGCGACGCATGCGGCCGATCAGGGTGCCGTCGACGCCGGCGATCGGCAGCGCGTCGCGCAGCGTCTCGGCATACGGCTGCGCGGCCAGGAACACTAGCAGGCGCACCATCGCATCCGGCGTGGTCAGATCGCGCCGCGACAGGCCGGTGCCTTCTTCGAGCAGACTGGCCGCGGGCGGAATGCCGATGCGCTCCAGCAGTTCGCGTAGCGCCTTGATGCCCCAGGCCTCGGTGGTGATGAAGCCGGGAGGCGGCGTCGGCGTCTGCATCGCGCGGGCCTGCGCTTGCGCGCCGGCGATCAGCAGCAGGTTTTGCAGATACAGGTTCTGTGAGCGTTTCAGGCCGCTGCGCAAAATGGCGTCGGCTGGCGGCGACTGCACTTCGGCGACCACTTCGGTGTTCGCACGCAGCGCTTCGCTGCTGCGCGGCCAGTGCACGGTTTCCAGATGACCGTCCACCGACACGCCATGTTTCGCCAGCGCCTGCAGCAGTTCCTGGCCGGCTTGTCGCGCCGGATCCGCCACCGAAAGCCTGAAGTGCTGTGGCGGCGAACGTTGGGCAATGCTGCCGAACGCGTACAACGTGGTGTCGCCCGGCGCGCGATACAGGTTGATGTCATTGCGCGTGTGTGGCCGCTCGGTGCTCAGGCTGCTGACCAGCGGTGGCATGGCGTCCGATGGATCGACCGCCAGCTGCGCGGGCGTGCCCGGCACGCGGCCGGCGGTCACCATCAGATCGAACTCGTTTTCCTGCACGCTGAGCGCCGACGAGGGCACGGCGAACCAGCTCTGCAGGTCGATCGCTTCCCAACCGGTACCCATCGACGGGCTGGCGAAATAGGTGTCGTCGGCGACCAGGTCGCCATGCACGTGATGCACGCCGCGCGCAGCCAACTGCGTCGCGAGTCGGTCGGCCCAGTCGAGCGTGGAGGCATCGGCGCCGAGCGTGGGGTCGCCCATGCCGTAGAGAATCAGCGGGCCATCCAGCCGGCCATGCTTGATGTCGCTGCTGGCGAGCAGCCGGGTCGGGATGCGGTAGCTCGCGCCGAGTTCGCTGAGCGTCAACGCGGCGGTATAGAGCTTGGCGGTGGAGGCCGGTTGCAGCAGATGATCGGCGTCGTGCGTGTACACGACGTTGCCGGTATCCAGCGAAACCACCGAGATGCCCCAGGCGGCGCCGGCGAAGCGGGATTCGCCGATATGCGCGTCGATCTGTGTGCGCAACGCGGCCAGGGTCGCTGGCTCGTCAGCGGCTGGCGGCGCGGCCGCAGCCATCGACGTGCCTGCCACGAGCAGGGTGGCGAGGATGATTTGGAGTCGGGATCGGAGCGGAAGCATGGCCGGAGTATCGCCAATCCTGGCGCGGCTTGCAGCGCCGGTGCGGGCGCTCGCGCCGGGCCATCTGCTAATCTTGACCGTTCATGCCGGTCCCGGACCGGCTTCATCGCCGCTACGAGATTCCCCATGCAGATTGCCAATAACGCCGTTGTTTCCTTCAACTACACGCTGACCGACGACCAGGGCAAAGTGATCGACAGCTCCGACGGGCGCGAACCGCTGACCTACCTGCAAGGCAGCGGCCAGATTGTGCCGGGCCTGGAGAAAGCGATGGACGGCCACCAGGTCGGCGATCGTTTCGACGTCGACGTGGTGCCGGAAGAAGGCTACGGCATCCGCCACGCCGAGCTGGTGCAGGAAGTGCCGCGCGAGGCATTCCAGGGCGTCGAAGACGTGCAGCCGGGCATGCAGTTCCAGGGCCAGGGCCCGCAGGGCGTGATCAACGTCACCGTGACCAAGGTCGAGGACGGCAAGGTGCACATCGACGGCAATCACCCGCTCGCGGGGCAGACTCTGCATTTCGCCGTCGAGATTACCGGCGTACGTGAGGCTAGCGCGGAAGAGCTCGCGCATGGACACGTGCACGGTGAGGGTGGTCATCACCACTAAGCCCCGAAAGCGCGCGAGGGCCAAAGGATGGACATCGCGCCTCTCCGCATAGCGATCGTCGGTTACGGTGCCGCCGGGCAGGCGGCCACGTTGTTCCTGTCGGCGCAAGGCCATGAGCTGAGTGTCTTCGAGGCCGCGCCTTCGCCCGGCCCAGTCGGAGCGGGTTTTCTATTGCAGCCGACCGGACTCGGGGTACTGGCCCGGCTCGGCCTGCATGAGCAAGCACTCGCACTCGGGCAACGGGTCGAGCGCCTGTATGGCTGCAACGCGCGCGGTCGCCGGGTGATGGACATGCGCTACGCCGATCATGCCGTCGATTGTTTCGGCCTCGGTATGACGCGCGGCAGCTTGTTTACGCTACTGCGCGACGCCTGGCGCGATGCGTCGAATCTGCGGGCCGGCGTGCGCATCGAGAAAGTCGATGCCGACGGGCGTCATCTGATTGACGACAGCGGCACCCGGCATGGTCCGTTCGACCTGATCGTGGCGGCGGACGGCGCGCATTCGCGCCTGCGCGAAAGCAAACCTGATTTGGCACGGCGGCAATCGCTGTATCCATGGGGTGCCGTGTGGTGTCTGCTGCCGGCCGAGCAGTGGCCACATGCCGATACCCTGCATCAGCGCTACGCAGGCGCTCGCGAGATGATCGGGCTGCTGCCGGTAGGCCAACGCGCGGATCGCGCGGGACGCTGGCTGACGTTCTTCTTCAGCCTGCCCGGTGAACAGGTCGACGCGTTCGATGCTGACGCATTGAGGCGTTTGCGCGAGCGGGTCGAGCAGCTCTGGCCCGAGGCCATGCCGCTGTTGGAGACGATCGACACGCCCCAGCAATTGCATCGTGCGCGCTACCGCGACGTGGTGCTGCGCGAACCGGTGCATGATCGCGTGGTATTCATCGGCGATGCCGCGCATGCGATGAGTCCGCAGCTGGGGCAGGGCGTGAACATGGCCCTGCTGGACGCGGAAGCTTTGGCCGACGCCTTGCGGCAGGGACGCGACGTGGACGACGCCTTGCGCCGCTATCCACGCTTGCGACGGCATCATCTTGCCGTCTATCAAGCGCTCAGTCGCTGGCTGACGCCGTTGTTCCAGTCTGAGCGCGATGGGCTGGCGCGTCTTCGCGATGCCTGCTTCGGTCCGCTCAGCCGGCTGCCGCTGGCACGCCGGCAGACGCTCAAGATACTCACCGGCACCAAGCAGGCCTGGTGGCGGTGAATGCTTCGGGCTTGCCGCGTATGCGGCCGCTCAATACCAGTCGAGCAGCGACACACCCAGGCCGAAGTAGGTGGCGTTATGGTTGTAGTCGATCAGGCTCTCGCCGTAGCCCTTGAAGAATTCCGCATAGCCGCGCAGGTTGCCGACCAGCGGGAAGCTCCAGGTCAGCCGGCCGGCGCCATGCTGGTTGCTGCCGCCGCGGAACGAGTCGCGCATCATCAGCCCGAACTCCTGGCCGCGCCATTCGTGGATGATCTGCACTTCGCCGCGGCCGACATAGTTGCTGATGTCGGGATTGTTGTCGTCCTTCGAATCCTCGGGGATGCGCCACCAGGGGCGCAGCATCACCGTCCAGCCATCGCGTTCGAAGCCGATGTTGGCGACCACGCGGTTCCAACTGCGCGACAGCGGGTCGGCGCGTCCGTTCGACTGGTGATCCAGGCCAATCGCCAGCATGCGACCGTCCCAACCGAACACGTTGTAGTGGGTGTTGAATACCAGCAGCGCTTCGGGTTCGTAATCGGTCTCGCGGAACGGACGCGAATTCGCTTCGTTGTAGACCTGCCAGCGCGAGGACTGGGTATAGCCCACCCACAGGTCGCCGACATCGCCGAACACGCCCTGGACCACCTTGGTCTTCAGGCTTAGCTGGAATTTCGCCTCGACGTTGTCCAACTGCTGCGGCGTGTTCACCGTATTGAGCGGATTCGGACTGGTGGGCTGCTTGTTCTGGTTGCTGGTGGCGAACACCGGCATCACATAGACCGGCTGATAGCCGCGCACGTTGAAAGTGCCCAGCTTGCTTTCCGGCGAGAGCTCCCAGCGCGAGTCCAGCAGCGAAGCCGGCTTCGCCGCATCTTCCGCTGATGCCGTGGTGGCCTCGCTCTGTGCGCGATGATCGAGGATGTTCGGTGCCGTGCTCCGGTCGCTTCGCTTGTCGGCTGCGGGCAGATTGGCGCGGCCGGTGGCGCGGTCATAGCAGGCCAGCCGTTGCGCATCGCTCTCGATGGCGGTGCAGGCACGGATATCCATCGGCTCCGGATTCTGTGCTCGGCTACGTGCTGCGGGCAGGCACGCACAAGCAAACGCCACCACGACGATCAGTCGTTTCATCAGCCAAAACTCCCTGGGCGCCGGATAGCGGCGCAGGAGCCGAGTTTAGCCGTAGTGATATGTGAGGACGTGTGACGAAAGTCCACACCGCAAAGAATCGACCCCGTCATGTGTGCGGGGTCGATAAGAGTGGCCGGCGGTGCCGACCGGTGATCGAACAGTCAGGCGTTACTGCAGCTGCTTGAGCCAGCGTTGGTATTCGGACTTGCTGATGTGCTTGTCGCGATTGCGATCGGCGAATTCAAAATCATTGGCCAGCGGCGGGTAAGCCGCAGCCTGCTCCTCGCTGATTGATTTGCCACCATTTGAAAGCTGCTCAAAGCTCGGCGGCGGCGTGACGGGCGTGGCGGGCCCCTGCACGGAGTGCACCGTTAGTTTGCCTTGCGGCGTGGCGTAATGGGCCGTGCCATTGCTGGACGGAGGTGGCATCGATGGGTCTTGCGCCGATTGATCCTGTGCCAGCAAGGTACCACTGCACAACAGCGAACCGGCGACTAAGGCAGATAACAACGAAAGACGGATTTTCATTGGGTGACTCCATGCAAAAATGCGGTGAGATCGGGCGGGCATGCCGTAGGGCGCGCTTGCCTGCACCATCAAGCTAACAGGGTAGTTGTAAATGCCAGCTCAAGATCGACCGAAGGATTCAGTAAATGGCAAGTATTTGTTAGACGGACCTTCATCCACGCCGCGACTCAGCCTGACCCAGGCCCGACGCCTGCAACTGCTGGCGCAAGGCCTGTTGCAGCCGCCGCGTCGAAAAGCCAGGCCGGCTGACCTATCCGCCGCGGTCGAACGCATGCGGTTACTGCAGATCGACACGATCCATGTGGTGGCGCGCAGTCCCTATCTCGTACTGCATGCGCGCCTCGGCGATTACGACCCCACATGGCTCGACGACGCATTGGCCGAGGCGCGGCTGGTCGAATGCTGGGCACACGAGGCCTGCTTCGTCCCGGCGGGTGACTTTCCACTGCATCAGGTCTGGCGCAACGCACGCGCGAAGCACTGGGCACACCGCAGCGCGGCGCACACGTACCGCGAGCATCGGCAGGACATGGATGCGCTGCTCGTACGGATACGCGACTCCGGCCCCGTGCGTGCGGCCGATTTCACCCGCGAGGAAGGTGCCGTTTCCGGCTGGTGGTCGTGGAAGCCGGAAAAGCGCTGGCTCGAAGCCTGGTTCGCCTTGGGCAAATTGATGGTGGCGCGGCGCGAACGCTTTCAGCGCGTCTACGACCTGGCTGAAACCGTGCTGGCACGGCTCGACCCGCCGATCGATCCGACCTGGCCGGTGCCGGACGAGGTGCAGGTGCGGCAGCGCTTCGTGCTCGACAGCGTGCGTGCGCTCGGCATCACCCAGGCCCGCTGGATTGCCGATTACTATCGGCTGTCACCGGCGGTCACCGCAAAGGAACTGGCGCCGCTGCTGGCCAGCGGCGAGCTGATCGAAGTGGTGGTGGCCGACTGGAAGCTGCCGGGCTACGTGCATCGCGATCACGCCGAGGCGCTGGACAAGGCGCTGAAGGGACGATTGCGCGCGACACATACGGCGCTGTTGTCGCCGTTCGATCCACTCGTGTGGGATCGCGCGCGCCTGCTCGCGATGTTCGATTTCGAGTACACGATCGAGTGCTATACGCCGGCGCCCAAACGGCGTTACGGCTATTACGTGCTGCCCATCCTGCACGAGGGCTGCCTGGTCGGACGCCTGGATGCCAAGGCGCATCGTAGCGAGGGCGTGTTCGAAGTGAAGGCGCTTTACCTGGAAGCGGATGTCGTTCCCGAGCCGAAGCTGTTGGTGGCGGTCGCCAAGGCGATTGCCGTCACGGCGCAATGGCATGCCACGCCGCGCATCCGATTAGGGCGGTGCAAGCCGGCTGGAATGGCAGCCGGCTTGCGTGCCGCATGGCGCGCGCTAGGTGTGATGTAACGAGAGGCCTTCGGGTGACTCAGGGCGAACTGCTCGGCGCCGCCGGTTCGCTGTCGCAGGACTTGCCGTGCAGTACTTCGTGCAACTGCTCCGCCAGCGACGCGCAGCGTTCGCCGAGCTGCGGACGAATATCCGGATCCTGCGAGTCGCGCAGCAGGCTGGTGCGCATGGTCTGATAGCGGTTATCCAGCTGATCCGGCGCATAGATGTGCGCGGCGCGATGGCAGGCGAGATAAGTGGACAGATAGTTGTCGCAGGCGGCAATGCCGGTATTGGCGGGCAGCGGCGGCTCGTGCGTCACGATCCGGACATGCGGCTTGGGCGGCGGATTGGTATCGGTCGACGTGGAGCTCGCCACGTGGGTTCGGCTGGTGGTGGTCGTATGCGATGGTTGCGTGTTCTTGTCGGCGCAGGCGCTCAACAGCAGCGTGCCTGCGAGCACGGTGAGGGCATAGCGCGAAATCATCGTCATGACTAACTCCCGGACCGAATGGCTAATGGATCGATTGAATATGCTTGGATCGTGCGCCGACTCCGGCAGCTTGTCGACAATACGGGATACGGCGTAAAGGAAAACTGAGCGACGCTTGGCCATGGGCGAGCGACTGTTCAGGCAGGTGAGGTTTTGTCGGTGTTGCCCAGGCGGCGTTTCTGCAGGCGCCATTCATCGGTTTCATTCGGTTTCGATGCACTGCACGATCGTGCAACTGATTGTCGATCATAATAATCCGCGATAAATTTCATCATTCCTTGACGTAAAGATCGCAATATAAAATCGTACTTTTAATTCGCGAATTGACGCCCTGTTCGTTGCAGAAAAATCCGTTATGCTTGAATCGCTGCGTATGTGCGGGTTATGGACGAACCGATGTGGATTTCAAACTCCGAGGTTCCGCTGACCCTACAGACCGGCAAGCCGCCGGCCCGGGCGGATCGGCGGGCCTTGAGTGTGATTTCCCAATTGTGAAGGGATCGGAGCGAGTCATGTCGGATCAAGAGGTTGGTACAGTTAAGTGGTTCAACGACGCTAAAGGCTTCGGCTTTATCAGCCGCGAGAACGGGCCTGACGTCTTCGTGCATTTTCGCGCGATCACCGGTAACGGATTCAAGAGCCTGAAAGAAGGGCAGAAGGTGAGCTTCAAGGTCGTGCAAGGCCAAAAGGGCCTGCAGGCCGAAGAAGTGGTGCCGGTCTAAGCGAACCGGCATAGATGCGCTTTGAAGGCCGACTGCAGAGTCGGCCTTTTTCTTTGTCGATTATCTGCCGATGTTGTGGACAGCGCGGCTTTGTACTCGTGCGGCGGATTCGCTAGCCTGCAACGATGTCCGAATCACTTCAAACATCATCCGTCCTCGCGCAAATCCTCGATGGCGGTCCGACCCAGGAAACCCTCCCGATCGTCGCCGCCGATGGGGCGCGCAGCGAACTCTTGCTGGTGCGTCCCGCGGGCGCGACAGACAAGCTCATGTACTGGTTGCCGGCGATGGGCATGCCGGCACGACACTATCTGCCGCTGGCACATGCGCTCGCCTCGCGCGGCATCGCGGTGGCGCTGCACGAATGGCGCGGGATTGGCTCCAGCGACCATCGTGCCGGGCGGCATAGCGATTGGTCGTACCGCCACTTGCTGGTCGACGACATTCCGGCCGGCATGGCCGCCGTGCGGATGCATTGCCCGCAGGCGAGCTGCTGGCTCGGCGGGCACAGTCTCGGCGGCCAGCTGGCTTGCCTATATACGAGCCTGCATTCGGAGCAGCATGCCGGAATCGTCGTGATCGCCAGCGGCGCGCCGTACTGGCGGATATTCCGCTTCGGTCCATTGCTGTGGGTGACCTATGCGCTGGCACCATGGCTGGCGCGCGCCGTCGGCTACCTACCGGGGCGCCGCATCGGCTTCGCCGGCAATGAGGCGCGTGGCCTGATTACCGATTGGGCCTTGACCGGTCGCACTGGCCGTTACGCGGCGAAAGGCATCGACGATGATTTCGAGCGCCGGCTGGCCGCCTTGAAACTTCCGGTGCTCGGCATGCGCCTAAGCGACGATTGGATGGCGCCGCCCGCATCGCTGGAGTGGCTGCTCGGCAAGATGTCGGCGGCCACGCGCACGACCGAGTTGATCACTCCAACCGTGCTGGGCAGCAGGCAAGCCGACCACTTCAGCTGGATGAAAACACCCGATCCGATCGCCGAACGTATCCTGGCATGGGCGGACGCATGAGCTCGATGCTGCGCGGGCGTGATCGAGGCGCGCACTTGAAGTGCCATGCTGGCGTCGGCATCTGTTGTTCTTTGCACGAGCGAGTACGCCGATGAAGCTGTTTGAACCCCTGGCCCAGCGCGGCCTCGCCTTGCGCAATCGCCTGGTCGTGTCGCCGATGTGTCAGTACTCGGCCACCGATGGCTTGCCCGACCATTGGCATCTGGTGCATCTGGGTAGCCGCGCGGTGGGCGGTGCGGCGGTGGTGATCACCGAGGCGAGCGCCGTGTCGGCGGAGGGCCGCATCTCGCCGGGCGACGCGGGCATATGGAACGATGCACAGCGCGACGCGTGGCAGCCGATCACGCATTTCATCAAGGCGCAGGGTGCGATTGCCGGCATGCAACTGGCACACGCCGGTCGCAAGGCCAGCACCAAGGTGCCTTGGGAGGGCGGCGGTGCGTATCGCGGCGAAGGCGCATGGACGCCGGTGGCGCCGTCAGCTGTGCCGTTCGACCACGACTGGCACGTGCCGCAGGCACTGGATGCCGCCGGCATCCGCGCCGTGATCGCGGACTTTCGCGCGGCCGCCGTGCGCGCGCTGGCGGCAGGCTTCCAGTTGATTGAACTGCATGGCGCGCATGGCTATCTGCTGCATCAATTCCTTTCGCCGCTCAGCAATCAGCGCAGCGACGAATACGGCGGCAGCTTCGAGAATCGCACGCGCCTGCTGTGCGAAGTGATCGTGGCGATGCGCGAGGTGTGGCCGGCAGAACTGCCACTGTGGTTGCGCATCTCGGCCACCGACTGGGCCGAGGGCGAAAGCGGCTGGAACATCGAGCAGAGCGTGCAGCTGGCGAAATTGGTTGGGCCGCTCGGAGTCGATCTGATCGACGTATCCAGCGGCGGCCTGATCCCGCATGTGCGCATTCCGCTGGGGCCGGGCTACCAGGTGCCGTTCGCCGCGCGCATCCGCCGTGAAGCCGGTATCGCCACCGGTGCGGTCGGCCTGATCACCGAAACGGCCCAGGCCCAGGCGATTCTCGACGAAGGCGCGGCCGACGTGGTGCTGATGGCACGCGAGAATCTGCGCGATCCGTATTTCGCGCGTCGCGCCGCTGCCGAGCTTGGTGTCGAGTTCGCCGCGCCGGTGCAATATCAACGCGCCTGGTGACGGGCTCTAAGCGAGGAACTCAACGATGGATAGTGCCCCGACTCTGATCACCGGCCGCCTGCACGATCTGGGCGACGGCTTCACCGTGCGTCGTCTGCTGCCGGAGCTGCAGGCGCGGCATGTCGGTCCGTTCGTGTTCTACGATCACATGGGTCCGGCCCGTTTCGCACCGGGCAAGGGTATGGACGTACGGCCACATCCGCATATCGGCTTGGCCACAGTGACCTGGCTGTTCGAGGGCGCGATTCGTCATCGCGACAGCCTCGGCAGCGTGGCGGACATTCGCCCCGGCGCGGTGAACTGGATGACTTCCGGGCGCGGCATCGTGCACTCCGAACGCACGCCGCCGGACGAACGCGAAGCCGGCCAGCAACTGCACGGCATCCAGATCTGGGTGGCGCTGCCGCAGGCGGATGCCGAGGTGGTGCCGGAATTCCATCATCACGCCGCCGAGGAGTTGCCACATCTACAGAGGCTGGGCGCGGAGCTGGTGCTGATCGCGGGCACCGCTTACGGCGAGACATCGCCGGTGAAAGTCTTCGCGCCGATGTTCCTGATCGAAGCACGCCTCGAAGCGGGGGCCGTGCTGGAATTCCCGCCCGAGCATGCCGAACGCGGCATCCACCTGATCGAAGGCGACGTGAGCTGGGGCGAGATAAATCTTTCCCCCACATCGATGGCGGTACAGGCCGGGCCGAGCGCGCCGCCGCTGCGGGCGAAGACGGCCAGCCGCGTGGTGTTGTTCGGCGGTGCGCCGCTGGATGGCGAGCGCCATCTCTGGTGGAACTTCGTCGCCAGCACGCGCGAACGCATCGAGCAGGCCAAGTCGGATTGGGCGGCCCAGCGTTTCGACCGCGTGCCCGGCGACGAGCAGGAATATATTCCGCTGCCGGCGTAAGATACGAACGCCGCGTTTTGAGGCGGCACTAGTCGTTATTGTTCCAGCCACCGGCGAGGTTCGCGATGTCGCAGTTCTCCAGCTTCCGCGAGTTCTATCCGTTCTACCTGAGCGAGCACAGCAATCGCACGTCGCGTCGGTTGCATGTGGTGGGCAGCACGCTAGTGCTGCTGGTCTTGCTGCTGGCTTTGATCAGCGGCCGGCTGAGCTGGATGTGGCTGATGCCCGTCATCGGCTACGGCTTTGCCTGGGTCGGCCATTACATGTTCGAGAAGAACCGGCCGGCGACCTTCCGCCATCCGCTTTACAGCCTGATGGGCGACTGGGTGATGTATTGGCAGGTACTGACCGGCAAGCTGCGCTTCTGAGTCTTACCGATACTGGCGGTGGCACTCTTCGCAGGCTGCATCCAGCGGCTTGAGCGCTGCTGCGAGCGCAGGACAATCGGCCGGCGGAGTCGACAGGACGTTCTGCACGGCGGTATTCAAGCGCTTCGCATGGTCGAGGAAAGGTTGCGGAACGTCAGGGAAAGCCGCCGGGATGTCATCCGCGGCGAAGGCGAGGTGGCGCAGCTGATTGAGATTGTCGGCGACATCGCAGTGCTGTCCCTTGATCGCCTGCTGCAGCTGATGCCGGTGGAAGCCGAGGGTCGCCATCACCGCACGCGGCATCGGATTGCTGCGCTCGCGCAGCGCATTCATGGCGAATACGGTGCCGATGATGCCGATGGCTAATCCAAGCAAAAAAAGCAGGGCTGCACGCATACGCTCTCGCTGACGCGGAATGACCGGAGTAGGGAAATGGATCGCCGAAGCCGATGGCTCGACTTCGCTAGTCCCGCATGCCTCTAGCCGGGCAGCAGGTTCTTCAAGGTGTTGACCAGTTCCTCTTCCTTGATCGGCTTGGTCACGTAGGCCTTGGCGCCCTGACGCAGCCCCCACACCTTGTCGGTTTCCTGGTCCTTGGTGGTGACCAGCACGATCGGGATGTGCGCGGTCTCCGGGTCCTTGCTGATTGTGCGGGTGGCCTGGAAGCCGTTGAGGTTCGGCATCACCACGTCCATCAGGATCAAGTCGGGCTTTTCGCGACGTGCCACCTCGACGCCGGCCGCGCCATCCTCGGCGGTGAGCGGCTCATGCCCGAGCTTTTCGACAATGCGTTTGATGCCCAGCAACTGCGACGGCGAATCGTCGACGATCAGGATGCGTGCCATGAGGTGCGGATTCCCCGGGTGGTTTACCTGATTCTAAGCTGCGGCCGCGATGCTTCCAAGCGTTCGAATAATCACGCCGGGTCTGCTATACGCACGAGCGTGCGGCCGAACGAGTCGCCGGCAAGCATCGCGGCGAATACCGCGGGCAGCTCGTCGAGGGATGCTTCGCGGGTAGCGATGCGATCGAGGTGCTGCGGTTTCCATTCGTTCGCCAGCCGGCGCCACACCTCATCGCGGAGGTCGCGCGCCGTGCCGGACGAGGCCACGCCGAGCAGGCTGGCGCCGCGGATGATGAACGGCATTACCGTGCTTTCGAGGGCGATGCCCCCGGCATTGCCGCAGATCGCCACATTGCCGTAGGGCACTACCAGTGGCAGCAGACCGGCCAGCATCGCGCCGCCGACGTTATCCAGCGCGCCACCGAAACGCGCCGAATCCATCGGCTTGCCGCTAAAGACGAGTTCGTGACGGTCGATGCATTCGGCCGCGCCCAGCTCGCGCAGGACATCGAATTGCGCGGGCTTGCCACTGATCGCGTGCACCACGTAGCCAGCGCGCGTGAAGATATCGATCGCCAGCATGCCGACGCCACCGCTGGCGCCGGTCACCGCGAGCGGGCCCAGCGCCGGCGTCTGCCGGTTGTCCTGCATGCGCAACAGCGCCAGCGCGGCGGTGAAGCCGGCGGTGCCGAGGATCATGCTCTCGCGCAGTGTGAGCCCGTGCGGCAAGGGAATCGTCCAGCGTGCATCGAGTCGCGCGTATTCGCCGTAGCCGCCGTCGCGGGTTTCCGAGAGCCCGCTGCCGGTACATAGCACGGCGTCGCCTTCCTTGAAGGCCGGCGAGGTCGAGGCGACCACGTGGCCGGCGACATCGATGCCGCCGTTGAGCGGATACTGGCGAAGAATTTTGCCTTTGCCGGTGCCGGCCAGCGCATCCTTGTAGTTCACCGAGGAATAGGCGGTCTTGATCAGCACCTCGCCGGGCGACAGCGCATCGGTTTCCATCGTCTCGATGCCGCCTCGATAACCGGCGCTATCGTTGTGGATGCGGAAGGCGCGAAAAGCAGATGTCATGGCATTACCTCAGCCTATCGGGGTCATGCGGTCGCCGGCATGATTACCGCTCGATGCGTGTCGCGGCAAGCGCGGCGACACCGGCAGATCAGGGGGCGACGATAGAGGCGTCGATCCATTTCGGCACATAGGTCGAGCGATAGTCGGCCATCCATACGAACAGCGCCTGGATGTCCTGGCCGAACCAGATGCCGTCCAGCTGGCTCGCGCGCACGAAGCTTTCGTCCACCATGTGGCGCATGCTCTGGCGCAGTCCGGCGTAGTAATCGTGCACGTCGAGGAAGGCGCAGGGCCAGGCGTGCAGCCCGAGCTGGGCCCAGGTCAGCATCTCGAACATCTCGTCCAGTGTGCCGAAGCCGCCGGGCAGGGCGACGAACGCCTGCGACAGTTCGTACATCCGCGTCTTGCGCTCGTGCATGGTCTCGACGATATGCAGTTCGCTCAGTCCGGCATGGGCGACTTCCTTCTCGACCAGCTGGCGCGGGATCACGCCGATCACATGGCCGCCGCCAGCGATCACCGCATCGGCGACGATGCCCATCAGCCCGACCTTGCCGCCGCCATAGACCAGCGCGATGCCGCGCCGGGCCAGCTCGGCGCCAAAGTCGCGCGCCAGCGCAGCGTACTCGGGACGGCCGCCGCTGCTGGAGCCGCAGTAGACGCAAAGTGCCTTGAGTTCAGCCATCATGTTTCCCGGTTCATGCGCTCCTCCTTGAGCGCGAAGAACAAACCGGCATCCATGCCCGACTCTTTAAAAGCAAAACCCGCCCCCGGTTAAGAGGGCGGGTCTGCGTGCACGAACAGAATCAGTTGCCCTTGTGGATCGCGCGCTTGTCGACCGACAGCGCGGCCTCGTGCACGGCTTCGGACAATGTCGGATGCGCGTGGATGATCCGCGCCATGTCCTCGGCGGAACCCTTGAACTCCATTGCCACCACGCACTCGGCGATCAGCTCGGACACGCCCGGGCCGACCATGTGCACACCGAGAATGCGATCGGTTTCGGCGTGGGCGATCATCTTCACTTGGCCGACCGCCTCGTTCATCGCGACGGCGCGGCCGATCGCGGCGAACGGGAAGCTGCCGACCTTGTACGGCACGCCGGCGTCCTTGAGTTCTTTCTCGGTCTTGCCGACCCAGGCGATTTCCGGCTCGGTGTAGATCACCCAGGGGATCACGTGGTAGTTGACGTGGCCGGCCTTGCCGGCGATCCACTCGGCCACCGCCATGCCTTCCTCGAAGCCCTTGTGCGCGAGCATCGGGCCGCGCACCGCGTCGCCGACCGCCCACACGCCATCGACGCCGGTGTGGTTGTGTTCGTCGACCGCGATACGGCCGCGCTCGTCGATCTTCACGCCGGTGTCCGCGGCCAGCAGGCCATCGGTGTAGGCGCGACGGCCCACGGCGATCAACAGCTTGTCGACCGTCAGCTCGTGCGAGCCGTCCTTGTCCTCGTAGGTCAGCGCGACTTCGTCGCCCTTGACCTTGGCGGCGGTGAGCTTGGCATTGAGCTTGATCGTAAGCCCTTGCTTGGCGAATTCGCGCGCGGCGACCTTGGCGATTTCGGCATCGGCCAGCGCGAGGAATTCCGGCAGCGCCTCGAGAATAGTCACCTCGGCGCCGAGCCGGTTCCACACACTGCCCAGCTCCAGGCCAATCACGCCGGCGCCGATCACGCCGAGCCGCTTCGGCACCGTGTCGATGTCCAGCGCGCCGGCGTTGTCGATGATGTACTTGCCGTCGAACTTGGCGAACGGCAGCTCGATCGGCACCGAGCCGGAAGCGAGGATCACGTTGCTGGCGCTGATCGTCTGCTTGGCGCCGTCGGCGCCAGTGATCTCGACCTCGTTGCCCTTCAACAGCTTGCCCTTGCCGAAGAAGCTGGTGATCTTGTTGGCCTTGAATAGCGTCGCCACGCCACCGGTGAACTGCTTGACGATCTTGTCCTTGCGGCCAATGAAGGTCGCCATGTCGACCTTGGCGTTCTCGACTGAAATGCCGTGTGCTGGCAGATTGTGCGCCAGATTGAAAAACTGCTTGGACGAATCGAGCAGCGCCTTGGACGGAATGCAGCCGACGTTCAAGCAGGTGCCGCCGAGCGCGGCCTTGCCGTCTTTGCCGGCGAAGGCATCGACCACGGCGGTCTTGAGGCCGAGCTGCGCGGCGCGAATGGCGGCGTGGTAGCCGGCCGGGCCGCCGCCGATGACGATGACGTCGAATTTGTCGCTCATTGCGGATTCCTTTGCGGCGAACGTGGATTCGCCGATTTAGCAGATATAGGTTTTGCTGCCGGAAAAGCAACGGCGAAACGTTGCTTTGGAAGGCCTCGGAGCATCAGAGCTTCATTCTGTCCGGCTCGTGAGCGAGGGCGCTCACAAGCCAAGCAACATCCTTTGCGGATTCTCCAGCTGGTTCTTGATATCGACCAGGAACAGCACTGCGTCCTTGCCGTCGATGATGCGATGGTCATAGCTGAGCGCGATGTACATCATCGGCGCGGCGATCACTTGGCCGTTCTCGACGATGGCGCGTTCCTTGATGGTGTGCATGCCGAGAATTGCGCTTTGCGGCGGATTGACGATCGGTGTGGATAGCAACGACCCGAACGTTCCACCATTCGTGATGGTGAAGGTGCCGCCCTGCAGATCGTCCAGACCGAGCTTGCCGTCGCGCGCCTTCTTGGCGTAGTTGCCGATGCCTTTCTCGACGTCGGCGAAGCTCATGTCCTGCACGTCGCGCAGCACTGGCGTCACCAGGCCCTTGTCGGTGGACACGGCGATCGAGATGTCCTGGTAGCCGTGATAGATGATGTCATTTCCGTCGACCGAGGCGTTGACCACCGGATGACGCTTCAGCGCCTCGGCGGCGGCCTTCACGAAGAAGCTCATGAAGCCGAGCTTCACGCCGTTGGCCTTCTCGAACTGCTCGCCCAGCGACTTGCGCAGCTTCACCACCTCGGCCAGGTTCACCTCATTGAACGAGGTGAGCATCGCGATCGAATTCTTCGACTGCATCAGGCGCTCGGCGATGCGTGCGCGGATGCGCGTCATCGGCACGCGCTCTTCCGGACGCGAACCCGGCGTCGGCTTGACCGCCGCTGCCGGCGCGGTGGCGGGCGTGGCGGCGATGCCGCCAGACTTGCCGTAATTGACCAGGTCTTCCTTGGTGACGCGGCCGTCGCGGCCGGTGCCTTCCACCTTGGACGGATCGATCTTTTCCTCGGTGGCCACGCGCAGACCGGCCGGCGAAAGATCGGCAGCGGCCTTCTACGGCGCGGCGGCAGCCTGGGCCTTCTGTTCCGCGACCGGAGCCGGAGTAGCGGCTGCGGCAGCCGGTGTGGCTTCCTTGGCTGGCGCGGCGGCGGCGCCTTCCTCGATGATCGCGATGATCTGCTGGCTGTTCACCGTGCTGCCGGTGTCCTGGCGGATCTCCTTGAGCACGCCGTCCACCGGCGAGGGCACTTCCAGCACCACCTTGTCGGTTTCGAGATCGACCAGGTTCTCGTCGCGCTTGACCGCGTCGCCGGCCTTCTTGTGCCAGGTGGCGATGGTGGCGTCCGCAACCGACTCGGGCAGAACCGGGACTTTGACTTCGATGGCCATAAATTTCCTGTGAGTTGGGCGCTCGTCCGTGGTCGCACGCGATCAAAAAGCAGCCTTCCTGGCCGCGCTCTAAAGTTTTTACGCGCATCCACTCGCGCGCGAATCAAACAGCGGCCATCCATGGCCGCACTATTCATGCAAGCGTTTATTCCAGCGAATGGTCGGCGCCGATCGAACCGGCCAGCGCCTGCTCGACGAGGGCCGCCTGTTCGGCGACGTGCGTGTTGAGGTGACCGGCCGCCGGCGCCGCCGAGCGCGCGCGACCTGCATAGGACAGGCTGTGCTTGCTGCCGATGCAGGCCTGCAGATGGTGGCGGATCTGGAACCAGGCGCCCTGGTTCATCGGCTCTTCCTGGCACCAGATCACTTCCTTGGCGGCAGGATACTTCTGCAGTTCGGCGCTGACTTCGGCGCGCGGGAACGGATACAACTGCTCGACGCGGATCAGTGCGACGTCGGTGAGCTTGCGCTTCTCGGCTTCTTCCAGCAGGTCGTAATAGACCTTGCCGGAGCAGTACACCACGCGCTTGACCTTTTTCGCCGGCAGTTCGCGATGCTCGCCGATCACCAGCTGGAAGCTGCCGTTGGCCAGTTCGTCCAGCGTCGAGACGGCCAGCTTGTGGCGCAGCAGCGACTTCGGCGTCATCACGATCAGCGGCTTGCGCACGTTGCGCAGCATCTGCCGGCGGATCATGTGGAAATCCTGCGCCGGCGTGGTCGGCACGCAGACCTGCATGTTCTCCATCGCGCACATCTGCAGGAAGCGTTCGAGGCGGGCGGATGAATGCTCCGGACCCTGGCCTTCGTAGCCGTGCGGCAGGTACAGCGCCAGGCCGCACAGGCGGTTCCACTTCGACTCGCCCGAGCTGATGAACTGGTCGATGACCACCTGCGCGCCGTTGGCGAAGTCGCCGAACTGGCCTTCCCAGATGTGCAGGGTGAACGGGTCGGTGGTGGAGGAGCCGTACTCGAACGCCATCACTGCTTCCTCGCTGAGCAGCGAGTCGATCACTTCCACGTCGGCGCCCGCGCGCACGGTCGCCAGCGGCATGTAGGTGCGGCCGTCCTTCTGGTCGTGCAGCACGGCATGACGGTGGAAGAAGGTGCCGCGGCCGGAATCCTGGCCGACCAGGCGCAGGTTGTGGCCTTGGTCGATCAGCGTCGCGTAGGCCAGGTTCTCGGCGAAACCCCAGTCGCCCGGCTGTTCGCCGGCGGCCATCTTGCGGCGGTCGTCGTAGATCTTCGCCACGCGCGAATGCAGCGCGATGTCTTTCGGCACGTCGAGGATCTGGCCGGCCAGTTCGAGCAGCTTCTGCTTCGGCACCGTGGTGTCGATGGAAGTGCTCAGCTTGCCGTTGAGGAAGCGCGCCCAGTCGACTTCCTCGTCGCGCACCGATGACGAATCCAGCTCGGTCATCGGCGCACCGGCTTCGAGGCGGGCGCGGTAGCTGTCCAGCCGCTGCTGGCCGTCGCCGTCGGCGAGTACGCCTTCCTTCACCAGCTGCTGCGCGTAGAGGTCGCGCGTGGTCGGGCGCTGGCGGATCACCTGGTACATCACCGGCTGCGTCGCCGCCGGCTCGTCGGCCTCGTTGTGGCCGTGCCGGCGATAGCAGACCAGGTCGATCACCACGTCCTTGCGGAACTGCTTGCGGAATTCGTAGGCGAGCCGGGTGACTTCGATCACGGCTTCCGGATCGTCGCCGTTGACGTGCCAAACCGGCGCGTTGACCATCTTCGCCAGGTCGGTGCAGTACAGAGTGGAACGCGCGTCCTGCGGGTTGGAGGTGGTGAAGCCGACCTGGTTGTTGATCACCACGTGCAGGCTGCCGCCGATCTTGAAGCCGCGTGCCTGCGACATGTTGAACAATTCCATGTTCACGCCCTGGCCGGCCAGGGCCGCGTCGCCATGGATGATCATCGCCAACGACAACTTGTGCTCGCCGTCGCGGCAGCGGCTCTGGCGCGCGTGCACCGAACCGGCCACCACCGGATTGACGATTTCCAGGTGCGAGGGATTGAACGCCAGCGCCACGTGTACGCCGCCCTTCGGCGTCTTGACGTCGGCGGAGAAGCCCATGTGGTACTTCACGTCGCCCGAATGGCCCGGATCGTCCGGGTGTTCGAAACGGCCCTCGAACTCGTCGAACAAGGTCTTCGGCGGCTTGCCGAGGATGTTGACCAGCACATTCAGGCGGCCGCGGTGGGCCATGCCGATCACCAGCTCCTTGACGCCGTTGTCGCCGGCGGCGCGAACCACATCGTCGACCAGCGGGATCAGGCTGTCGCCGCCTTCCAGCGAGAAGCGCTTCTGGCCGACGTACTTGGTGTGCAGGTAGCGCTCAAGCCCCTCGGCGGCGGTGAGGCCGTCGAGCAGGCGCTTCTTGCCGTCCGCATCGAGATGGGCGTCGCCGTTGGCTTGCTCCAGCCGTGTATAGATCCAGCTGCGCTGGCTATGGTCGCTGATGTGCATGAACTCGGCGCCGATGGTGCTGGCGTAGGCCTTCTTCAGCCGCGCGAGCAGCTCGCCCAGCTTCAGCCGCTGGCCGCCGCCGGCATAGGTGCCGCAATCGAATTCGGTATTGAGGTCGGCCTCGGTGAGGCCGTGGAAATCCAGGCCGAGGTCCGGCGCCGACATGCGCTGGGTCAGCCCCAGCGGATCGAGATCGGCGGCGAGATGGCCGCGTGAACGGTATGCGGTGAGCAGGCGCAGCACGCCGGCCTGCTTGCGTGCATGTTCGTCGGTGGCCGGCGTGATCGCCGCTGCGCCGTTCGCACCATGGCCGTTCAGGCGGCGCTGCTTCTGCGCCGCTTCGATCCGCGCGATCGCCGCGTCGTGCGACACGTCGCCCGCCTCGCGGCCCTTGAAGGTCTGGAAATAGCGGTTCCAGTCGGCCGAGACCGACGTGGGGTCGGCCAGCCAGGAACCATAGAGTTGTTCAACGTAATCGGCGTTGCCGCCAGCGAGTTGGGAAGAATCGGAAAACTCGCGTATCAGGTTTGTGCTCACGTCACCACCGGCAGGGAAGGGAGGCTTGCCGCCAGTCACGGCAATGCCACGGCTGGCTTGGAAAAATCCCGTTAATTATAGCCGCTGCCTGTTGCGCTGCGCCAACATTGGCGTCCACGGATTCAGCCCTAAGCCATCGTCCGGGCATCCGGTGCGGGCAGGCATCGGGTGTTTTCCACGGCTTTGCCTGTCACGGAAACTCGCCATCCTGCAAGCCGGGAGCCTAGATTCCAAGCCGTTGCAGCATCGTCGCCGGCTGAGCGTGTTCCCAGCGCGCGTCGAACTGCAGCAGCAGCGGCGCCAGCGCGGCGCGGTCGCGTCGTGCCGCACGGCCCTGGGCGACGCGGGCATCCGTTTGGTAGAGATAGCCGCCGGTATCATTGAGCAGCCATGCTGCCGTCAACGCCAGGTCGTGCTCTTCCTGTGGGGCACGTATCGCGATGGTGCTGGGCAGGCGCTGCAGCAGCGCGATCAATCGATGATCGTCGCGCAATGCCGAGGCGGGATCGTGCAGCAGGATGCGGATTTCCGCGCCGCGGCCGGAGGTCGCGATGCGGCGCAGCTCGGCCAGTTCCTCCGCGCTCGAATAAAGCTCGCTGCCGAGCAGCGGCAGCTGGATCGCCAGGCGATGCCGCGCGTCGCGTAGCAGGCACAGTCGCGCGGCCGTCAGTTCGTCGCGGCTGCCCACCGGCAGGTTGCCGCGATCCTCGGCGGGATGTTCGGTGTCGGACGAAGTGGCCATGCTGGCTAGCGACGCTTGGGCTTGCGTGGAATCAGATGACCATCGGCGATCAGCGCCAGCAGCAGCGCGCGGTCGTCGGCGGTGATGCGGCCGGAAAAAACCAGCACGCGCTCCGCGCACAGCCGCTGTGCCAGCTCTGGCGAGGCGGGATAGGCCTGGCCGCTCGCATACAGCGTGCAATCGTCGCCGCCGCCGCTCCAGGCCAGTCGCGACCAGGGGTGCCGCAGCAACTGCGCGCCGCCGTCGAGCAGGGCAACCAGCTGTGCATCGGTGAGCGGTTTTTCGGCCGGCGCCGGCACCTGCGCATTGCGGTAGCGCGTGATGAAACGGCCGAACCAGTCGCGCAGCAGCGCGTCGTCCAGCGCGGCGGTCCAAGGCAGCGTAGCGCGCACGCGCTGCAGCGCCGCGCGGTCGATCTCGCCGCTGGCCTTGGCCGGCTTCAGGTCGGGATCGCCGTAGCGCTGTTCCTCGCTCAGGCGTTCGGCGAGGTAGTCGGCCAGGTCGCCGGTGAGTTCCGCCTGCGAGGGCGCGCGCATGCCGATCGAGAAGGTCATGCAAGGGCCGCCGCGTGCCTCGCCATCGTGCGGCACGCCGGGCGGCAAATACAGCATGTCGCCAGGTTCGAGCAGCCATTCGTGGGTAGGTTCGAACCGCGCCAGCTGCTTCAGCTCGATGTCGTGGCGGAAATCCTTCGGCGCAGTCGGGTCGGTGCTGATCGCCCAGTGTCGCTGGCCCAGGCCCTGCAACAGGAACACGTCGTACTGATCGACGTGCGCGCCGACGCCACCGCCGGGCTCGGCATAGGAAATCATCACGTCGTCGACGCGCCAGCTGGGCAGGAAGGCGAACGGCTCCAGCAGCGCGGCGACATCCACATCCCACTTGTCCACGTCCTGCACCAGCAGGGTCCAGTCGCCGGGCGGCGTGCTGGCAAAATCGGCTTCGCTCAGCGGGCCGGTCTTCACCTGCCAGCGGTCCTGGCCTATGCCGGAAACGTTGCGCTCGCGCAGGATCAGCCGGGACAACACGGTGTCCTCACAGGCCAGCCCGGCCAGCTCGTCCGGTTCGATCGGCGGCTTGAAGCCGGCGAATGCGCCACGGATCAGCAGCGGGTGCTTCTGCCAGTAGTCGCGCAGGAAGCGCGCCGGCGGCATGCCCAGCGGCTGTTGCGCACCGGCATGCACTTCGATCGGCGGGGCGGCGTTGGAGGAATCGACGCGGGGTGGTTTGCTCTGGGCCATCCGCGGATTGTAACGGCGGTGCCCACGCCGGCGCTGCCCGTGCTTCGGAGTTCAGTGCATTGCCGCGGCGACGTTGCGCATGCCTAGGCCGAACACCGCCAGGCCGGCCAGCAGGATGACCACCCGCGCCGGCACCCGGCGCACGAACAGGGCGCCGAGCGGCGCGGCGATCGCGCCACCGACGATCAGCCCGAGCACGACCAGCAGCCGGCTCTGGCCGAGAGTGAGCAGGAAGGTCACGCTCGCGGCGGCGCTGACCAGGCACTTGGCCAGGTGCGTGCTGCCAATCACGTAGCGCGGCACCAGGCCGCGCGCGACCAGGGTGGTCACCGTCAAGGCGCTCCAGCCGCCACCGCCCATGGTGTCGAGAAAGCCCGCGACCAGGCCCAGCGGCGGAGTGAGGCGCGGCACGTCCTCGCGCTTGCCGTCGCCGCGGACAGCGCGAAACAGCAATAGTCCGCCCATCAGCAGCAGGTAGGGAGCGAGCAGCAGTTTCATGGTGTTGCCCGACAGCTGACTGATCAGCTGCGCGCCGATCACCGCGCCGACCACGCCCGGTATCGCCAGCGCCAGGAACAGCCGCCATCGCACATTGCCCGCGGCCAGGTGGCTGATGCCGGAAGCGCCGGAAGTGAAGGTTTCCGCGTAATGCACGCTTGCCGAGGCCAGCGCTGGCGGCATGCCCAGCCCCAGCAGCAGCGCCGACGACGCCACGCCGAAAGCCATGCCGAGCGCGCCGTCGACCAGCTGTGCCGCGGCACCGACGGCGGCGAAGACCAGGAATTCGTGCATCGGAAGCATGGCGGCCGTGGCTGGCGTGAGTGGCCGAAGTCTGCGCAACGCCGGGCACATACAGCAAATAAGCGGTTGGCATATGCACATGCCGATAAATCCTTATTAATGCCAACTTATTAAATATATGTTTAGACGCTAAGAAGTATAGACGTCCAAAAGCTACGAGCTAACCCTGTCAGAAAGGATTGTCGTGAATGCCGTGCAAGTTCCGGAACTGGCCGTTTCGGCAGTAAGCAAGGAGAAACAGCTGCTGTTGCAGCGTGTGCTGGAGGGGCTGACCCCGGCAGGCCTGTACTGGGTAGCCGCGGTGGCAGCGGCCCGGGCGGCCGGCCCGGCTACGGAGGCCGCCGAGGCGCCTGCCGCGGCCGAGCGGCTTACCATCGTCTATGGCAGCCAGACCGGCAACGCGCGCCGGCTCGCCGAGCAATTGAAGAGTCAGGTCGAATCCGCCGGACTGCCGACTCGGCTGCTGCGCGCGGATGCTTACCCGACCCGCGAACTCGCTGCCGAGCGGCATCTCGCCATCGTGATCAGCACCCAGGGCGAGGGCGAGCCGCCGGACGATTCGCGCGGCCTGGTTGAGTTCCTCGCCGGCAAGCGCGCGCCGAAGTTGCCGCAGCTCAAATTCGCCGTGCTCGGCCTTGGCGATTCCAGCTACCCGCAGTTCTGCGCGATCGGTCGCCAACTCGACGAGCGGCTGGCGGCGCTGGGCGGCAGCCGGTTTGCCCCGGTGGGCGAGGCTGATGTCGATATCGAGACCGTCGCGAAGCCATGGCTGGCCGACGTGTCCGAGGCGGCGCGCGAGGCACTGCAGAACAGCCATCCGCCGCTGGCGCGGGTCACACCCTTGCGCAGCGTTCCGGCCGTACAGGCGTTTTCGCGCGAGCAGCCGTTCAGTGCGCCCGTGCTGGCGAACGAGCGGATCGTTTCGCGCCATAGCGAGCGCGAGGTGCGCCATCTCGAACTTTCGCTGGAAGGCTCCAGCCTGCACTACGAGCCGGGTGACGCTCTCGGCGTGTGGTCGCTCAATCCGCCGGCGCTGGTCGATCAGTGGCTGGCTGCCTTGCGGCTGGACGGTGCGCAGGAGGTAAGCCATGGCAGTCGCACGCTGCCGCTGCGGCAATGGCTTACGCAGGAACTCGAGATCACCCGGCTCGGCCGACCGCTGGTCACCGCGCTGGCCGCTATCGGCAAGCATGCCGAACTACAGGCGCTACTGAGCGCCGAACGCAAGACCGATTTCGCCGAGTTGCTTTCAACTCATCAACCGATCGACCTGCTGCGACGGTACCCCACGCCGTGGTCGGCTGGCGAGTTGCTAGCCGCCTTGCGGCCGCTGACTCCGCGGCTGTACTCCATCGCGTCGAGCTCGCGCGTGGTCGGCGACGAAGTGCATCTTACCGTGGCCAATCTCAGCTATCAGGCCCACGGCAGCGAGCACTGGGGCTCGGCTTCATCGCATCTTGCCGCTGCTGGCGAGGAAGCTGGGGTGCGCGTGTTCATCGAGCCGAACGAGCGATTCCGCCTGCCGGCCGATCCGTCGCGCGACGTCATCATGATCGGCCCGGGCACCGGCGTGGCGCCGTTTCGCGCCTTCGTACAGGAACGTCGCGAGACCGGCGCCGGCGGCCGCAACTGGCTGTTCTTCGGCAACCGCCATTTCGCCGACGACTTTCTCTACCAGACCGAGTGGCAGGCGGCGCTGACGGATGGATCGCTGCACCGGCTGGACCTGGCTTTCTCGCGCGACCAGGCCGACAAGCGCTATGTGCAGCACGCCTTGCGCGAGCAAGGCCGCGAACTGCACGCGTGGCTGCGCGACGGTGCATATCTCTATGTCTGCGGTGACGCCGCGCAGATGGCCAGGGACGTGCACGCCACGCTGGTCGCGATCGTCGCCGAACACGGCGCGCTGTCCGCCGAGCAGGCGCAGACCTGGCTCGCCGAACTGATTCAACAGGGCCGCTACGCCCGTGACGTCTACTGACATGGATCGTGCATCGATATGAGCAGCAGCGTTTCCGATTTCGAGAAGATCAAGGCCGCCAGCCGCAATTTGCGTGGCCATATCGCCGAGGGCCTGGCCGATCCGGTCACCGGCTCGATCAGCGACGACGACACCAAGCTGATCAAGTTCCACGGCAGCTACCAGCAGGACGACCGCGACCTGCGCGACGAACGCCGTCGCCAGAAGCTGGAACCGGCGTACTCGTTCATGCTGCGCGCGCGGCTGCCCGGCGGCGTGGTGACGCCACAACAGTGGCTGGCCTTCGACGCCATCGCACGGGACTATGCCAACGGCACGCTGCGCATCACCACGCGGCAGACCTTCCAGTGGCACGGCATCATCAAGCGTCGGCTGAAGCCGACCATCGCCGCGATCGACCGTGTGCTGGCGACCACTATCGCCGCCTGCGGCGACGTGGTGCGCAACGTGGTGAGCACGGCCAATCCGATCGAATCATCGGCGCATGCGCTGGCACTGGCCTGGGCAGTGCAGCTGTCGCGCCAGCTGGAGCCGCAGACGCGCGCGTATCACGAGATCTGGCTGGACGGCGAGCCGCTGGTCAGCGAGCCGGAGCCGGAACCGCTGTACGGCGCCACCTACCTGCCGCGCAAATTCAAGATCGGCCTGGCGATTCCGCCGTTGAACGACATCGACGTGTTCGCGCAGGATCTCGGCCTGATTGCGACCATCGAAGCGGGCGAGCTGCTTGGTTTCAATGTTGCGATCGGCGGCGGCATGGGCGCTACTCAAGGCGACCCGACCACCTATCCGCGGCTGGGCGACGTGATCGGCTTCGTCGAGCCGGAACGACTGCTGGCGGTAGCCGAGGCGATCGTCGCGCTGCAGCGTGACTGGGGCAACCGCAAGGAGCGCAAGCACGCGCGCCTGAAATACACGCTGGACCATCGCGGCCTGGACGTCTTTACGGCTGAACTCGAAAAGCGCCTCGGTTTCGCGCTGGCGCCGTCACGGCCCTATCGGTTCGATCACAACGGCGACCGTTACGGCTGGGTGGAAGGTGCCGACGGTCATTGGCATCTCACCCTGCATATCGAATCCGGGCGGCTCGCCGATGTCGGCGAGCGACGCTGGCTGAGCGGGCTGCGCGCGCTGGCGCGGGTGCACACCGGCGATTTCCGCATGACCTGCAACCAGAATGTGATCGTGGCGAATGTCGCCGCCGTCGATCGCGCGGCGATCGACGCGATCGTGCAGGCGCACGGGCTGGACAGTTACCGGAAGCAGAGCGGTATCCGCCGGCATGCGGTTGCCTGCGTCGCACTGCCGACCTGCGGCCTAGCGATGGCCGAAGCCGAGCGCTATCTGCCGAACTTCGTGTCCAGGCTGGAGGACTTGCTGGAACGGCATGGCTTGCGCGATGCGCCGATCCTGCTGCGATTGTCCGGCTGCCCCAATGGCTGCTCGCGCCCATACCTAGGCGAGATCGCGTTGGTAGGGCGCGCACCCGGCCGCTACGACCTGCGCCTGGCTGCCGATTTCCGCGGCCAGCGGCTCAATCAGGTGTATCGCGAGAATATCGACGAAGCGGCCATCCTCGCCGCGCTCGATCCGCTGTTCGCGCGCTATGCGGGCGAGCGCGAGGCCGGCGAGGGCTTCGGCGATTTCCTGCTGCGCAGTGGCGAACTCGCCGCGCCGGCGACACGCGTGCTGCCTGTGCGGGTGTCGGTATGAGCGGGCCGCAACCGATCGTTTCGACCGCCGATGCGCGCCAGCTCGAAGCGGCAAATGCGCAGTTGGCCGAGCTCGATGCGGGAGCGCGGGTGGCCTGGGCGCTTGAACGGCTGCCGGGGCCGCCGGTGCTCTCTTCCAGCTTCGGCGCGCAATCCGCGGTATCGCTGCACATGGTGACGCGGCAGCGGCCGGACATCCCGGTGGTGCTGATCGACACCGGCTACCTGTTTCCCGAGACCTACCGCTTCATTGACGAGTTGACCGAGCGGCTCAAGCTCAACCTCGAGGTATATCGGCCGCGCATCGGCGTGCGCTGGATGGAAGCGCGCTATGGCCGGTTGTGGGAGCAGGGCATCGAAGGGCTGGATCGCTACAACATGCTGCGCAAGGTCGAGCCTATGCAGCGCGCGCTGCAGGAGCTCGGCGCCGGCGGCTGGATCGCCGGGTTGCGCCGCTCGCAGTCGCGCAGCCGCGAACATATCGATTTTCTCGAGCACCGCAACGGCCGCTGGAAATGTCATCCGCTGGCCGACTGGAGCGACCGCGACGTCGGCATGTACCTGCAGAAGCACAGCCTGCCGTATCACCCGCTGTGGCAGCAGGGCTACATCTCCATCGGCGACATGCACACCACACACAAGTGGGAGCCAGGCATGAGCGACGAGGACACGCGCTTCTTCGGGCTCAAACGCGAGTGCGGCCTGCACGGGCTCGTATGACACCGGGGCGGCAGCCTGCCGCTCCACTTTCCAACACTCACATTCAAGCAGAAGACCCATGACGAATACCGCGCTCGCGGCCCGCTCCGATGCGGCCGTTCCCGATAACTTGCTGGTCGTCCCGCACGGCGGCGTACTGAAGAACCTGTACCCATCGCACGAGCAGGCGCTCGCGTTGAAGCAACGCAGCGGCGGCTTGCCCGGCGTCGACCTGAGCACACGTCAGCTGTGCGATCTCGAACTGCTGCTCAACGGCGCGTTCTCGCCGCTGGAAGGGTTCCTCGGGCAACGCGACTACGATCGCGTGGTCAGCGAACTGCGTCTGGCCGACGGCACGCTGTGGCCGATTCCGGTAACGCTCGATGTCAGCGAGGCGTTCGCCGCCACGCTGATTCCCGGCAGTGAGGTCGCGCTGCGCGACAGTCAGGGCGTGCCGTTGGCGATCCTGGAAGTGCAGGACATCTACCATCCCGACCTCGAACACGAGGCAAGACAGGTCTACGGCAGCACGGACCGCGCACATCCCGCCGTCGCCGATTTGCTGGAGCGGACCCAGCCGGTCTATCTCGGTGGCCGCGTGCACGGCATCCAGCCGCCGGCGCACTACGATTTCGACGAATTGCGCGATACCCCGCAGGGCTTGCGCGACTGGTTCGCGGCGAATGGTTGGAGCCGCATCGTCGCGTTCCAGACACGTAACCCGATGCATCGCGCGCACCGTGAGTTGACCCTGCGTGCGGCGCAGCAGGTCGGCGCCCATTTGTTGATCCAGCCTTCGGTTGGGCGGACCAAGCCCGGCGACGTCGACCATTACACCCGCGTGCGCTGCTATCGCGCCTTGCTGCCGCAGTACCCGGAAGGCAGCGCCAAGCTGTCGCTGCTGCCACTGGCGATGCGCATGGGCGGGCCGCGCGAAGCGCTGTGGCACGCGATCATCCGCAAGAACTACGGTGCCAGCCATTTCATCGTCGGCCGCGACCACGCCGGCCCGGGCAACGATTCGCAAGGCCGGCCGTTCTACGGAACGTTCGATGCGCAGCACTTGCTGGAGCGGCATCGCGACGAACTCGGCATCGAGATCGTTGCCTTCCCCGCGATGGTCTATCTGGCCAACCGCGATACCTATGTGCCGAGCACGGAAGCGACGGCCAGCGATGTGGTGCGCGATATCTCCGGCACCGAATTGCGCCGGCACCTGCACGAGGGCACCGAGATCCCGGCCTGGTTCAGTTTCCCCGAGGTGGTGAAGATCCTGCGCGAGCGTCATCCGGCGCATGCGCGGCGCGGTTTCGCGCTGTTCTTCACCGGCCTGTCCGGCTCCGGCAAATCGACCATCGCGCAGGCCGCGTTATCGCAGTTGCTGGAACAGACCAGCCGCGCCGTCACCGTGCTCGATGGCGACGAGGTGCGCAAACATCTGTCGCGCGGCCTCGGCTTTTCGCGCGAAGACCGCGCCGCCAACGTCACCCGCATCGGCTATGTAGCCGGCGAGGTGGTGCGGCACGGCGGCATCGCCATTTGTGCGCCGATCGCCCCATATGCGGATTCGCGCGCGGAGGCACGTGCGCTGATCGAGGCGCATGGCGATTTCATCGAGATCCATGTCGCCACGGCGCTGGAGGTCTGCGAGGCGCGCGACCGCAAGGGGCTGTATGCGCAGGCACGTGCGGGCAAGATTGCTCAGTTCACCGGGATCAGTGATCCGTATGAAGTGCCTGAAAAGCCGGAGTTGCGGCTGGACGGTAACGCGGCGGAACCGGTGGCGCTGGCGCGGCAGATACTGGCGCTGCTGCGCAACCGGGGGCTGCTGGACGACTGATTGGCTGCGCAGGGATGCGGTCCGCTTTGAGAGGGTTTCGGACGCTTGTCGGCGCCCGAGTCACTTCTCCACGCTAGGGAGTGCTTGGCGACCTGGCTCGCCTGCGGCGGGCTTTCGGACTGCTGCCGCAGCACGAGTCACTTTTCTTTGCTGGCCCAAAGAAAAGTAACCCAAAGAAATGGCCTAGCGAGCCCGCCGGGGCCAAGAGCGTGTGCGATTACACCTTGCCGACAAAGTTCGCTACTCACAGAGTCGTTGCCGCCGCTATGCCGCGACCGCTCGGGAGCCACGGCAAGGGAGATAAAATGGCAACTTGAAGTTGCAACTCACACGCGGCTCTCGGAGCCTCAGCGTGGCGATGCGCAGCGAGCCAGGCTTTTACTTGCCTCGGCCAACGAGCGCTCGCGGCATAGCGGCGGCAGTTCCTCTTTGAGTGGTGCACTCGCAGACAAGGCGTGACCTAGCGTGCTTGTAACCCCATCGAGTGGCGTCAGGCCATTTCTCTTGGTTACTTCTCTTTGGGCCAGCTAAAGAGAAGTGACTCGGGCGCCGGCAGGCGGCCGAAAGCCCGCGGCAGGCGAGCCAGGTCGCGAATACTCACCCATATCGTCCAAACACCAGCCCAGGTGCTACAGCGAATCCAACGATTCCTGCGAATGCGTCAGCCAAGTCGACCATGGCGGCGCCTCGGGCCAAGGATGATCGCGCGCCCCCGATCCCAGCGCACGATCGATCGTGCGCCGCCCCAGGTGCGGTATGAAGCGCGTGATGAATTCCATGGTGAATTCGCGCAGCACGCCCTCACGTCGCAACACCAGCCAGGTCGTGCAGCTCGGCAGCAGGTGATCGGCCGCGAGCACATGCAGGTCATCGCTGTCGCTTGGCTGCACGGCCATCTCGGCCAGCACGCCGACGCCCATGCCGGCACGCACATAGGTCTTGATCAGGTCGGCATCGCCGGCGGTCATGATGATTTGCGGCTGCAGTTCCTGCGCCTCGAACGCCCGGCGCAGCGACGACTCGGGCTTCAGCGACGAGTCGTAGCTGATCAGCGGCAAGCTGGCTAGCTCCTGCAAGGTGGGTGCGCGCTGCAGCGCGGCCAGCGGATGCGTGCGCGGCACCAGTACCACGCGGTTCCAGCGATAGGCTGGCAGGGCGACGCCGATGGTGGGCGGCGCGCCGGCCGTGCTGACGATGGCCAGGTCGACGCGGCCGTTTTCGAGCTGCGCCAGCACCTCCGCATCGTCGGCGGGCTGCAGGTGCACGCTGACCTGCGGATACAGCCGGCTGAGCGCGGCGATGGTGCCCGGCAGGGCGAAGCGTGCCTGGGTGTGCGTGGTGGCGATGCGCAGCTCGCCGCGCTGTTCGTTGCGCATGTTCGCGGCGATCGAGCGGATGTTCAGCGCCTCGGCGAGGATCGTGCGCGCGCGGTCCAGCACCTGGCCGCCGGCGTGGGTGATCGAGTCCAGGCTCTTGCCCTTGCGGGTGAACAACTGGAAGCCGAGTTCGTCCTCGAGCAGCTTGAGCTGTTTGCTCAGGCCCGGTTGCGTGGCATGGACGCGCTCAGCTGCCAGCGTGATGTTCAATCCGCTGTCGGCGATGGCGATGAGGTAGCGCAGTTGAAGCAAGGTCATGCGATGCGGCCTTTGTGCGGGTGCGAAATTCCGGTGTGCTCGAAGGGAAACCGCAAAGACATCGCATGTCCGCGCCGATCCGTCGTGCCTGCAGCCACGAGCGACCGCGAGTGCGGTACGTCGACGCAAGCATTGGCATGAAAAATTCCGTGGACATCTGGACGTCTATACATCCATAAATCGACAGGGTCAACTTTCCGGTCATCATAACATCGAGGCATAAGCAACTTGCCATAATTCATTTGCGACGGCCGACACGAATGCCTAGCTTGCAAGGTCATACCCTTATAACAGGCCCGCAAGCCGTGAAGCTTTTCCCGCTGTTCGCCCAACTCGACGATCGCACGGTAACGGTGATCGGCGGCGGCGTGGTGGCGGAACGCAAGGTGCGCGCGCTGTTCGCGGCGCGCGCACGCGTGGTGCTGGCAGCGGACAGCCTGACGCCGCAGCTGCGGCAATGGGTCGAGGCGGGCAGGCTGACGGTTCGCGCGGGCGCATTCGAGGAGCGCTGGCTCGACGAGGCGTGGCTGGCCGTGGCGGCCACTTCGGATGAGGCACTCAACCGTCGCGTCGCCGCCGCCGCCGAAGCGCGACGCATCTTCGTCAATGTGGTGGACGATGCCGCGCTGTCGAGTTTCCACGTGCCGGCGATCGTCGATCGTTCGCCGCTAGTCATCGCGATCTCTAGTGGTGGCGATGCGCCGATGCTGGCGCGGCTGGTACGGGAACGGCTGGAAACCATGCTCGATCATTCGTTGGGCGCGCTGGCACAGCTTGCCGCACGCCTGCGCGGTCGCATCCGCGAGCGCTTGCCGGCATTGGCCGCGCGGCGCCGCTTTTATGACCGCTTGTTCGCCGGCCCGGCGGCCGCGCTGCTGCGTCAGGGCCGACCGCTGCAGGCGGAGCAGGCAGCCATCGCCGCATTGGCCGAAGAGATTCCCGCCACGGCCGGTTCGGTCGTACTGGTCGGTGCGGGGCCCGGCGATCCCGGTCTGCTCACCTTGCGCGCCCTGCGCGCGCTGAACGAGGCGGATGTGATCCTGCACGACCGGCTGGTCAGCGCCGGCGTGCTGGCACTGGCGCGACGCGATGCCGAATTGATCGAAGTCGGCAAGCAAGCCGGCAATCATCACACCTCGCAGGACGGCATCCACACTCTGTTACTCGAGTACGCGCGAGCTGGCCGGCGCGTGGTGCGTCTGAAAGGTGGCGATCCCTTCGTGTTCGGCCGTGGCGGCGAGGAATTGGAATTCCTGAGCGACCACGGAATTGCCTTCGAAGTGGTGCCCGGCATTACTGCCGCACTAGCCTGCGCCGCCTATGCCGGTGTACCGCTCACCCATCGTGACCACGCGCAATCGGTGCGCCTGCTGACTGCGCATTGCCAGGCTTCGCGGGATACGCTGGATTGGCAGGCCCTGGCGCAGGAGCGGCAGACGCTGGCGATCTATATGGGCGTGGGCGAGCTGGCGGCGTTGCAGGAACAGTTGCTGACGCATGGTCGCGCGCCATCCACGCCGTTTGCGCTGGTCGAAAACGGCTCGCGTGCCGAGCAGCGCGTGATCACCGGCACGCTGGCCAATCTGGCGGAACGCGCGATCACTCATGCGGTGGCCTCGCCGGCCTTGCTGATCCTGGGCGAGGTCGCCGCGTTGGCGCATCGGCTGGCCTGGTTCGGTGCACCGCCGGTGGGCGTTACCGTGAAAGAAATACGCCACGTAGCCAGCAGCCAGCGCGTGGTGCCGGAAATACACTCTGCCATGTTCGCTGCAGGACAGCGTTCGTGAAACCACCGCGCCACGCGGGCGCATACTTGCGCATCCCCATTCTTTAAGCCGAAGAAGATACCCATGATCTACGAAAGCATTCTCGATACCATCGGCAATACCCCGATCGTGAAGCTGCATCGGCTCGCGCCGAAGCACGTCCATATTTACGTGAAAGTGGAGGCATTTAATCCGGCCGGTTCGGTGAAGGACCGCCTGGCGCTGGCGATCATTCTCGACGCCGAACAGCGTGGTGTGCTGAAACCCGGTCAGACCGTGGTCGAGGCCACTTCGGGCAATACCGGCGTGGCACTGGCGGCGGTTTGCGCGGCGCGCGGCTATCCGTTCGTGGCGGTGATGTCCGAAACCTTCTCGATCGAGCGGCGCAAGCTGATCCGTGCCTATGGCGGCAAGGTGCTGCTGACGCCGGCCGCGGAGCGCGGCACCGGCATGGTGCGCAAGGCGGCCGAGCTGGCCAAGGAACGCGGCTGGTTTCTGGCCAATCAGTTCGATAATCCGGCCAACCCGGCCTATCACCGCAACACCACCGCACCGGAAATCCTGCGCGATTTCGCCGGCCGGCGACTGGATTACTTCGTCACCGGCTGGGGCACCGGCGGCACGCTGACCGGCGTGGGCGAGGTGCTGAAGGTGGCGCGGCCGGAGGTGAAGGTGATCGCCAGCGAGCCGGCCGGTGCCGCGCTGCTGTCCGGCAAGGAGTGGCAGCCGCACAAGATCCAGGGCTGGACGCCGGATTTCGTGCCGGCCGTGCTGAATCGTGAGGTGGCGCACCAGATCCTGCCGATCGATGACGTGCTGGCCCGCGATACCGCGCGCGCACTGGCGCAGAAGGAGGGCATCTTCGTCGGCATCTCCGCTGGCGCTACCTTGGCCGCCGCACTGCAGGTGGCGCAAGACGCCGCCGAGGGCGCGGTACTGCTGGCGATGCTGCCGGATACCGGCGAGCGTTATCTCTCGACCTTCTTGTTCGAAGGCGTCAACGAGGGCTCGGACGAAGTCTGAGCGACGCCCCCATGCTGGTCGCCCCGGCGGCTCGTGCCGTCGGGCAGAGGATGCGCGACTAGGCGGTGCGCAGCAGCGCGCTTCTTTTCATGATCAGCTTGTGGCCGATCTGGGCCAGGGCCTCGATCGCCGGCAGTATTTCGCGACCGTGTTCGGTGAGCGCGTATTCGATCGAGGGTGGCGAGGTGTCAAGCGCGCGCCGCGTTACCAATCCGCGCGATTCCATCTCGCGCAGCCGTGCGCTCAGCACGCGCGCCGAGATGCGCGGCATGTCATGGCGAAGTTCGCCGAAGCGGCGCGGCTCGCCGCTCAAATGCCAGATCACGTTGGGCGCCCACGCGCCGCGCAATAGCGCCAGGCATTCACTGAGCGGGCAGGCCGTCGGCAGGGTGACTTTGCTTTTGCGTAGGGGCAGGCCCATCGAGCGCTCCAAGGGCGGATTCAAGTAACCACCGGGTTACCGCATTTTCGCAGTAATCACGGCCTGGGCGGTATCCGTCAGTTACCGATATGGCTAGCATGCCGTCCTCCCCGCACGCGTCTGATAGGTCCTGCGAATGCGGCGAGCCACTCTTCCTTGTCCCTCATGGAGAAAACGCATGAAGCTCTATTACACCCCTGGCGCCTGTTCGTTGTCGCCGCACATCGTGGCGTTGGAGGCGGGCATCCCGGTGCAGCTGGAAAAGGTCGACAGCAAGGCCAAGCGTACCGAAAGCGGGCAGGATTTCTGGCAGGTCAATCCGAAAGGCTACGTGCCGGCGCTGTCGCTCGACGATGGCAGCCTGCTGACCGAAGGTCCGGCGATCGTGCAATACCTCGCCGACCTCAAGCCCGAGAGCGGCCTGGCACCGGCCAACGGCACCCCGGCGCGCTACCGGCTGCAGGAGATGCTGGGCTACATCAACTCGGAACTGCATAAGTCCTATAGCCCGCTGTTCAAGACCGAGACGCCGGCGGAAGTGCGCCAGGAGCGCAAGGACTATCTGCGTAAGCGCTATGCCTTGCTGGATGCACTGCTGGCCAAGCAGGAGTGGCTGCTCGGCGATCACTTCACAGTGGCGGATGCCTATTTGTTCACCGTGACGAACTGGGCCAAGCATGTTGAGCTCGACTTCTCCGAGTTCGCCGCGTTGAGTGCATTCCAGCAACGTGTCGCCGCACGCCCGCAGGTACAGGCGGCGATGCAGGCCGAAGGCCTGATCAAGAAAGCCGCGGCCTGATCGCGACGGCCGCCGGCATTGCACGATGCCGGCGGTCTTCTGATACCTGTTTTGTCCAGGCAGTTTGCACCGGGTTGAAGTACCACGGCGTGGCTACGGCGAATCGAGCAGCTCGTCGTAGCCGCGCCCGCGGAACTGCAGCAGGCACCAGCCGTGGCCGAACGGATCGGCGATCTGCACGATGCGGCCCCAGTTGGCCTTGCGCACCGCGCCCTCCTGCTCGGCGCCTGCGATCAGTGCCTTTTCGAGCGCAGCGTAGAGATCGTCGACTACCCAGTCGACATGCAACGGCAGCCAGTGCCGGCGGTAATCGCGTGCCTGCTCCGCCGCACCGATACTGCCGGCCGGCTTGCACAGCAGGTAGATTGGTGCGCCGCCGCCCAGCAGTTCCAGCACGTCCGCACCGAGACGACGGCCCACGCGCAGATCGAAGGCGCGGGTGTAGAAGGTTTCGGCGAGACCGATATCCGCCACGTCGATATTCAGCAGCAACTGCACGAGGCGGGGTGCCGTCAGATTTCGCGCGCCAACGCCCCGGCGAGGCCGATGTAACTGCCCGGTGTCAGTGCCAGCAGACGCTGCTTCGCGTCGTCGGGCAGGGCCAGGCCTTCGATGAAGCCACGCATCGATTCGCGGGTGATGCCCTGGCCACGGGTCAGCGCCTTCAGCTGCTCGTATGGCTCAGGCAGGCCGTGGCGGCGCATCACGGTCTGCACCGCTTCGGCTAGTACTTCCCAGCTGGCGTCGAGGTCGGCAGCCAGGCGTTCGGCGTTGACGGTGAGCTTGCCCAGGCCTTTCTGCAAGGATTCCAGTGCCACCAGGGTGTGGCCGAAGGCGGTGCCAAGCGCACGCAGCACCGTTGAGTCGGTGAGGTCGCGCTGCCAGCGGCTGATCGGCAGCTTTTCGGCGAAATGCCCGAGCAGCGCGTTGGCGAGGCCGAAGTTGCCCTCGGCGTTTTCGAAGTCGATCGGATTGACCTTGTGCGGCATCGTCGACGAACCGACTTCGCCGGCTTTCAGGGTCTGCTTGAAATAGCCGAGCGAGATATAGCCCCAAATGTCGCGCGCCAGGTCGATCAGGATGATGTTGGCGCGGCGCACCGCGTCGCAGTATTCGGCGATGCCGTCGTGCGGTTCGATCTGCGTGGTGTAGGCGTTGTATTCCAGGCCGAGGCCTTCGACGAAGCGCTGTGAGAATCCACGCCAGTCCAGCTCTGGGTAGGTGATCGCATGCGCATTGAAGTTGCCGACGGCGCCGTTGATCTTGCCAGGCACCGCCACTGCAGCGAGCTGTACGCGCTGGCGTTGCAGGCGCGCGACCACGTTCGCCAGCTCCTTGCCCAGCGTGCTCGGCGAGGCGGTCTGCCCGTGCGTGCGCGACAGCAGCGGCAACTCGGCATGCGTGTGCGCCAGCTCGCGCAGGCGCACGATGATCGCGTCGAACGCCGGCAGCAGCACCTGTTCGCGTGCGTCGCGCAGCATCAGTGCGTAGGAGAGGTTGTTGATGTCCTCGCTGGTACAGGCGAAATGCACGAATTCCTTGGCCTGCGCTAGCGCGGCGTCCGCGCCGATGCGTTCCTTGATGAAGTACTCGACCGCCTTCACGTCGTGGTTGGTGGTCGCTTCGATGGCCTTGATCCGCGCACCGTCCTCGACGCTGAAGCCGCTGGAGATCGCTTCGAGCTGGGCGGTCTGTGCCGCCGCGAATGCGGGCAGTTCGACGATCTGAGGTTCGGCCGCGAGCGCCAGCAGCCAGGCGATCTCCACCTGCACGCGGCGATGCATCAGGCCGTACTCGCTGAAGATCGGCCGCAGCGTTTCGACCTTGCCGGCGTAGCGGCCGTCGAGGGGCGACAGGGCGGTCAGGGTGTGCGAGGTCATCGGGTTTCCAAGGAGGTCGTGGCGGCTGGGGAACGCACTATTTTACAACGCATGACGCCCTCCACGTCCGCTTAGCGATTCGATGACTGGCATGGGCTTATATTCGGCCCCATCTTCATCACTCACACCCCACCCAGGAAGCGACATGGCCAAGTTCCGCATCGAACACGACAGCATGGGCGAACTCAAGGTGCCCGCCGATGCCCTGTATGGCGCGCAGACCCAGCGCGCGATCGACAATTTTCCGGTGTCCGGGCTGACCCTGCCGCGCGCGTTCATTCGTGCGCTGGGGTTGATCAAGGCCGCCGCCGCCGAGGCCAATCTCGGGCTGGGCTACCTCAAGAAAGGCCAGGCGCTGGCGATCCGCAAGGCGGCGCTGGCGGTGGCCGAAGGCGCTCACGATGGCCAGTTCCCGATTGATATTTTCCAGACCGGTTCCGGCACCAGCACCAATATGAATGCGAACGAGGTGATCGCGCATCTCGCCGAAAAGGCCGGCAGCAAGGTGCACGCGAACGATCACGTCAACTACGGGCAGAGCTCGAACGATGTGATTCCCACCGCGATCCATGTCAGCGCCACGCTGGCGAGCAGTGAACAGCTGCTGCCCGCGCTGAAGCACCTACGCAAGGTGATCGACAAGCGTGCGAAGGAATTGAAGAACGTCGCCAAGACCGGCCGCACGCACCTGATGGATGCGATGCCGGTGACCTTTGGCCAGGAGCTGTCCGGCTGGTCGGCGCAAATCGGTTCGGCGATCGAGCGTATCGACGACAGCCTCAAGCGCATGCGTCGCCTGCCGCTGGGTGGTACCGCGGTGGGCACCGGCATCAACGCCGATCCGAAGTTCGGCGCGGCGGTGGCGCGCGACCTGAAGACACTCAGCGGTGAGAAGTTCGTTTCTGCCTCGAATTATTTCGAGGGCATGGCCGCGCAGGACGCCGCGGTCGAGCTGTCCGGTCAGCTGAAGACCCTGGCCGTCGCCTTGATGAAGATCGCCAATGACCTGCGCTGGATGAACTCCGGACCGCTCGCCGGCCTAGGCGAGATCGAGCTGCCGGCGCTGCAGCCAGGCTCGTCGATCATGCCGGGCAAGGTGAATCCGGTGATTCCCGAGGCGACCGCAATGGTCGCCGCGCAAGTGATCGGCAACGATGCAACGATCACGCTGGCCGGGCAATCCGGCAATTTCCAGCTCAACGTGATGTTGCCGCTGATCGCCTACAACCTGCTGCAGTCAATCGAGATTCTCGCCAACGTTTCCCGCCTGCTGGCGGACAAGGCCCTGGCCGGTTTCAAGGTCAACACGGCGCGGGTGAAGGAGGCGCTGGACCGCAATCCGATCCTGGTCACCGCGCTCAACCCGGTGATCGGTTACGAGAAGGGCGCCGCCACCGCCAAGCAGGCGTACAAGGAGGGGCGGCCGATTCTAGAGGTGGCGCTGGAAACCACCGGGCTGTCGAAGGAAGAGCTGAAGCGTTTGCTCGATCCGCTCACCCTGACCAAGGGCGGTATTCACGGCGAGTGAGCGGCTAGCTCAGCGTCAATTGTGACCGTCGTCGCCATGCGCATGGTCCTTCAGGTCGCGCGCGCAGTCGTCCACTTCGCTGGCCTTGACCACCGCGTAGGGACGGAATGCCTCCAACTGCGCGGATAGCACATCCTGCGTCGCATGAATCCGCTCCAGGTCGGCGCAGATGTTTGCCGCCTGCGCCTCCACCTTGTCGGCGCTGGCATTCACCTCAGCGTCGATCTTGTCGGTGTTGCCGCTGGCCAGTCCTTTCGCGACGCTGCTGAGCGCCGTGCTGGCGACGTTGGCGCCGGCCACGCCGGTGGCGATGCCATGGTCACGAACGGCCAGGGCGTCGCTGTAATAACTCTTCAGCAACTCCCGTTGCGCGGGGGTGACGGTGACGGCGGTGTTGCCGATGCTTAGATCGCCGGCGGCGGTAATCTCGGCATCGGGACGACCGGGTGCATGCAGGGCGACATGGTCACCCGAAAGGCTGATGCCATCATCGATGGAAACTTGATGACTGCTGTTGCAGCCGCCGACGCCGGCAGTGGCAATGGCCAGTACGCTCATCAGGAAGAGATGCATTTCGGACTCCTAGATCAATGGCTCGGAATGGTTCGTTGCTGTGTCTATGACGACGTTCGACGGGATGGCTTTTCGACAAGTCGTCAGCCGTCATCGCGCCAGCGGCGGAACCAGGTCGCGGCGGTGATCATCGCGATGCCGGCGATGGCGCCGATCCATAGATCGGGTGCTGCGAGGGTGGCATAGTTATGGACGAGGCCGATCTGGTCGAGCAGGCCGCTGGAATCGTTGACTTGACTGCTCAACTGTTCCAGCGCCGAGCCATTGCGCAGCCAGCCGCCGGGAATCACGCTGAACAACAGGCGGCCGACAATGTTCATCCAGAACCAGCCGGCGCCGAGATTGAACATGCCCATCAGGCCTAGCCACCAGACCACCACGCCGGTCGCCAGCGGCAATACCACGGCCCACAGGAACGGCTTGCTGCGTGCCCAGGCCGAGCAGAGCATCAGCCAGCCGATGGTCGGCAGCGCCCAGATCGCATACAGCGGGATCAGCGCGATCATGCTTAGGGCCACCCGCAGCGGGTGCGCATGCAGCAACAGTTGCCAGGTGTTGAGACCGTGCATGGAAGCCACGCAGGCCGCGACCAGAATCAATAGCAGGCCGGTCACTACGCCGACGATGCAGGCGATCACAGGAGCCACCAGGATGGCGCTGATCACCTTCGACAGCACCGTATCGCGATTGGAAATGGGTAACGATTTCCAGAACAGCACGCTGCGGTCGCGGCGGTCGTCGTAGAGCGAGCCAAGGCAGTAGAAGAACATGATGATCGCCATGATCATGATGATCAGGCCGGCGGTTACATACATGGCTCCGTCGAGTATCGAGCCCATCATGCCCACGGTGTCGGGGCCCAACTGTCCGTCGAAATTCAGTCCGCCGGTCATGTGGAAGTGCGTGCTGCCGCCTAGCACTTCGCCGGCGATCAACGCCATGATGTTGAGCAGCAGGAACACGCCGCCGCTGATCACCGGCGCCCAGAAGAAGCCGCCGCGATGCTCCCAGAATTCGCGCTTTACCAGCCAATAGACGTTGGTGAGTGCCGAGGTCTTCATACGTAGGTCCCCTTCATGGTGGCGACGAACAGGTCGCTGACCGAAGGCCGGCGTACTTCGCCCATGGCTTCCAATCGCGATCGCTCGATGCCATCGAATAGAAAAATGCTCTTGCCGAACACATGGCGCTCATCCAGCGGTTTGAGTTCGCGCGCGGCGGCGGCCTGGTCCGCGCTTACCATCACCTCGATAAAGCGTTCGCCGATCGCATCCATGTCGGCGTCCAGCACGATTTTGCCGTCGCGAATGAACATCAGGTCGGTAAGGATGTGCTCGACTTCTTCCACTTGGTGGGTGGTGACGATGATGGTCTTGTTCTCGTCGAAATAATCTTCCAGCAGGTTCTGGTAGAACTGCTTGCGGTAGAGAATGTCCAGGCCCAGCGTGGGCTCGTCCAGCACCAGCAGGCGGGCGTCGATCGCCATCACCAAGGCCAGGTGCAGTTGCACGATCATGCCCTTGGACATCTGCCTGACGCGCTGATTGGGGATGAGCTTGGTGCGCTTCAGGAAGGCTTCGCATTTGGCGCGGTCGAAACGCGGATGCACATGGGCGACGAAATCCACCGCTTCGCTTACGCGCAACCAGCGCGGCAAGACGGCGACATCCGCGATGAAGCAGACCTGTTCCATCAACTTGTCGCGCTGCTTGCGCGGGTCGAGCCCGAGCACGCTGAGCTCGCCCTGGAAATCGGTGAGGCCGAGAATGGCCTTCAGCACGGTGGTCTTGCCGGCGCCGTTGGGGCCGATCAGGCCGACGATGCGGCCGGGCTGGATCTGGAAACTCGCATTATCCAGCGCCAGCGAATTTTTGTAGCGCTTGCTGAGCCCGCTGGCCGTGACGACCGCCGTGTTCATAATTTTTTCTCCGTCGAGGTCTGTTCCGCGGGCGCTTCGCGCATCAGCGTCTTCAGATCCAGACCCAGTCGCTGCAGGCGCGCAAACAGCGTCGGCCATTCTTCGCGCAGAAAGCGTTCGCGCTCGGATTTGAGCAGCGCCTCGCGGGCTCCATCGATCACAAACATGCCTAGTCCCCTCCGTTTTTCCACCAGTTGTTCGTCGACCAGCTCCTGGTACGCCTTGGAGACCGTCAGAGGATTGATCTGAAAATCTGCCGCAACCTGGCGTACCGATGGCAGCGGATCGCCTTCGTTCAAGGCGCCATCCAGGATCATTGCTACCACGCGTTCGCGTAGCTGGCGATAGATCGGGACGCTGTCGTTCCAGGTAATGGTCATCGATTATTCCTTGCTGATGCGGCCCAGTTTTTCGCCGAAGGAGTAGTAGGGCATGGCGAGCTGGCTGCCGAACAAGTTAGCAGCCGTCGCGTGGCGGCGGATCAAGCCGGGCGCCGTCACGGTGGCCGCGGACACAGAATCGCCGAGCAGGGCTTCGCGCTTGTCGGCGGCGCTGGCGGTGACGGTGACTGGGGCCAGGTTGGTGATGGGGGTGCCATTGATTTCGTTGATCGGGGCTTGCCGCGCGTGAGAATTGAATGCGAGCAGGCTCAGGGCGGTGATCAGTACGGAAGCGGCCAGGGCGGTGGGATTCAGTGTGTTCATGAGCGTTCTCCTCAGTGATCTCGTTAACCGGTGTTGTAGTGAACTATAACACCATGTCCGAAGACGTCAATAGCCGCACCGCCAAATCGCGGCATGACTGATGGCCTAGATCGTTGCTGTCGCGGCGGTGCGGCCCGGCCCCAAGCCTGGGGGCTATCTAACGGCGCGCTGTGCCGCCCGGATGAATCAGTCCTTGGCCCGATAGACCGGCTTGCCGGCCACCCAGGTCTGCAGCACCTTGGTGGACCAGATATCCCGCGCCGGCACGGTAAAGATGTCGCGATCGATCAGGATGAAGTCCGCCCACTTCCCGGGCTCCAGTGAGCCCATCGTCTGTTCCTGATGAGCGGCATAGGCGGCGTTAAGGGTGAATGCGCGGAATGCTTCCAGCCGCGTCATCGCCTGCGCCGGATACCAGCCGCCGGGCGGCTGATCGTGGTGGTCCTGCCGGGTGATGGCGGCATGCAGACCGTAGAACGGATTCGGCGATTCGACCGGGAAGTCCGAGCCGCCGGCAATCACCGTGCCCTGCTTGAGGAAGGTGCGCCATGCATAGGCGCCTTTCATGCGCTCGTGGCCGATACGCTTCTCGGCCATGTTGATGTCCGAGGTGGCGTGCGTCGGCTGCATCGAGGCGATCAGCTTGAGCTGCACGAAGCGCGGAATATCCGCGGGTGCCACGACCTGTGCGTGTTCGACGCGATTGCGCAGATCATCACCCCCATGCAGTTTGTAAGCGGCGGCAAAGCTGTCGAGCACCTCGTGATTCGCGCGGTCGCCGATCGCATGGATATTGACCTGGTAGCCCTTGGCGAGCGCCTTGCCGATCATCGCGGTGAGCTCGTCGGGCGGATGAAACAGCAGGCCGCGGTTGTGCGGATCGTCGGAATAGGGCGCCAGCATGGCGGCGCCGCGGCTGCCCAGCGAGCCATCGGCGAACAGCTTCACCGCGCGCACGGTGAGGAAATCGTCGCCGTAGCCGATCAGCGGACCGTGTGCGCTGAGGCTGTCGAAATCCTTGCCGGTATCGCGAATCATGGCGTAGATCCGCGTGGTCAGCCGGTGTGCGTCGGCGTATTGCTGGTAGAGCCGGTACGTATCCGCGTCGATGCCAGGGTCGTCGACGCCAGTCATGCCGACGCTACGCAATTCGGCCAACGCAGCATCGAGCGCGGCCTCGCGCTGCTGTTTGGTCGGCGGCGGAATGTGGCCTTCGACCAGGGCTTGCGCGCCGTCGACGAAAACGCCGCTGGGATTGCCGTCGGCGTCGCGTTCGATGCGGCCGCCCGGCGGGTCCTTGGTCTCGCGAGTGATGCCGGCCAGCTTCATCGCCGCACTGTTCGCCCAGCTGGCATGGCCGTCGATGCGACGGAGCCAGATCGGGCGGTCGGCTACCACCTGGTCGAGGTCCTTGGCGGTGGGAAAGCGGCCCAGCTTCCAGATCTCCTGGTTCCAGCCGCCGCCGGTGATCCACGGCGCATCCGGATGCGTCGCGGCGAAGGTCTTTACGCTCGCCAGCGCCTCGGGCAGCGTGGTTGCCGAAACCAGGTCGGCCTGGGTCTTCATATAACCCAGCCACATCACATGACCGTGCGCGTCGATCAGGCCCGGCAGCAGGGTGTGGCCTTGGCCGTCTTCGACCTTGGCATGGCCGGCGCGCTTGGCAAGTTCGCTCTTGCTGCCCGTGGCCACGACCTTGCCATGATCGACCAGCAGCGCATCGAAGCGCTGCAACTGGCCGTCAGCGGTGAGTGTGTAGCCGTTGACGTTCTCGACCAGCAAATCCGCGGAGCGTGCGGTGCCGGCCAGCGCCAGCAGCGTAGCCAGCAAGGCGCTGCCCGATCTTTTCATCCAAGTATCCATCAGCGATCCCAAATCACCGGAATGAGCCGGCCGATCGGCGCATTGGAGCATCTTTGCGCGATATCTGCAGGTGCGCATTGCCAAGAAAAGGCTGCGATACAGAGTTCGAAGACGGTCGGGGGTGGACATGATCGAGCCGCGCGTTGTGGGCCGAATGATGCCCATGTCGCTGTCGCCAGAAATGGAAAACCCGGCCAAGGCCGGGTTTTCTGGAGTTCGGTGGTGGGCGGTACAAGGATCGAACTTGTGACACCTGCCGTGTGAAGGCAGTGCTCTACCGCTGAGCTAACCGCCCGCCGAGAGCGCGCAAATATACGGGGAGCGGGCCGAACGGTCAATGGTTTTGCTGTCGCGGGCGGCTTGTCGGCTGGATGATTGCTAAACTTATGGGCTTGACTGAAGAGGCCGACGCGATGGATTTCCTGCAGCACGAACTCACCCATATTGCCGCCGCCTTGCGCGGGTTCGAGATGACTCCCTGGAAGATCGTCGGCTGGATCGGCTCGTTGATGTTCACCAGCCGCTGGTTCGTGCAGATGTATTACACGCGCAAGCTGAAACGGGTGGTGATGCCGCTGGCCTTCTGGTGGCTGTCGGTTTGCGGCAGCGTGCTGCTGCTGAGCTACTTCATTGTCGGCAAGAACGACTCCGTCGGCATTCTCTCGAATTTCTTTCCGGCCTTCGTTTCGGTCTACAACTTGGTCGTGCACATGCGCGAAGTGAAGCGGCGCAACGTGGTCGAAAGCGAGGTCTGAGTGCCGCGCCGGGCTTACTCGGGCCTGATTTATTCGGGTTCGTAGTCGAGGTAGGGTGCAAGCCAGCGCTCGGCAATTTCCACGGTCCAGCTCTTGCGCTTGGCGTAATCCTCGACCTGTTCGCGGCTAAGCCGGCCGACCACGAAGTACTGGCTTTGCGGGTGCGAGAAATACCAGCCTGAAACTGCGGCGGTGGGGTACATCGCATAGCCTTCGGTGAGCGTGATGCTGGTATTCGCCGTGGCGTCCAGCAACTCGAACAGCGTGCCCTTCTCGGTGTGCTCGGGACAGGCGGGGTAGCCGGGCGCGGGACGGATGCCGCGATACTTTTCCGCGATCAACTCCTCGCCATCCAGTTTTTCGTCGGGCTGATAACCCCAGAATTCCTTGCGCACGCGCTCGTGCATGCGCTCGGCAAAGGCCTCGGCCAGGCGGTCGGCCAGAGCCTTGAGCATGATCGACGAGTAATCGTCGTGATCGGCCTCGAAGCGGGCGACGTGCTCGTCGATGCCGATGCCGGTGGTGACCGCGAAGCCGCCGACCCAGTCCACAGCGCCGCTGTCCTTGGGCGCGATGAAATCTGCCAGGCAGAAGTCCGGTCGATCGACGGGCTTTTCCACCTGCTGGCGCAGGCAGCGCAGTTTCGCGATCGGTTTTCTGGTCGAACCTGCTTCGTCGACCGCATACACCTCGATGTCGTCGCCGATGTTGGCTGCCGGCCACAGGCCGATCACGCCTCTGGCAGTGAGCCAGCGTTCCGCGATTAGCTGGTCGAGCATGCGCCTCGCATCGGCATACAGCTCGCGGGCTTGCTTGCCGACGATTTCGTCATCGAGGATTGCCGGAAACTTGCCGGCCAGTTCCCATGCGTTGAAGAACGGCCCCCAGTCGATGTAGTCGCGCAGTTCGGCCAGATCGTACGCGTCGAACACGGTGATGCCGGGCTTGTTCGGCTGCGGCGGCTGGTAGGTGTTCCAGTCATCGCTGAAGCGCTGCGCGCGTGCCTTGGCCAGCGTTACCAGCTGTTTGCCTGGGCCGCGATCGCGATGGCGCTCGCGCACCTCGGCGTATTCGAGGCGGATCTTCGCGATGAAGTCTTCGACCAGATCCTTGCTGACCAGCGACTGCGCCACGCCGACCGCGCGCGAGGCGTCCTTCACCCACACGGTGGGGGATTTGTAGTGCGGCTCGATCTTCAGCGCGGTATGCGCACGCGAGGTGGTCGCGCCGCCGATCATCAGTGGAATCCGGAAATCCTGCCGCTGCATCTCGCGTGCGACCTGGCTCATTTCTTCCAGCGATGGCGTGATCAGGCCGGACAGCCCGATGATGTCGGCATTGTGCTCGCGCGCCGAATCGAGAATCTTCTGCGCCGACACCATCACGCCGAGGTCGATGACGTCGAAGTTATTGCAGCGGAGCACCACGCCGACGATGTTCTTGCCGATGTCGTGCACATCACCCTTGACCGTGGCCATGATGATGGTGCCGTTGTTCTTGCCCATGTCGCCGGTGCGCAGCTTTTCCTCTTCGATGTAGGGCAACAGGTAGGCGACCGCCTTCTTCATCACGCGGGCAGATTTCACCACTTGTGGCAGGAACATCTTGCCGGCGCCGAACAGGTCGCCGACCACGTTCATGCCATCCATCAACGGACCTTCGATCACATCGAGCGGCCGCGTCGACAACTGGCGCGCTTCCTCGGTGTCCTCGTTGACGTACTGGTCGATGCCGTGCACCAGTGCATGGCTGAGTCGCTCGCGCACCGGCTTCTCGCGCCAGGCCTGTGTCTCGACGACAGCCTGACCCTTCTTGGTGTTGAACCGCTCGGCGATCTCCAGCATGCGCTCGGTGGCGTCGCTGCGCCGGTTCAGCACCACGTCCTCGACGCGCTCGCGCAGTTCGGCGGGCAGGTCGTCCATGATCGTCAGCGCGCCAGCGTTGACGATGCCCATGTCCATACCAGCTTTGATCGCGTGGTACAGGAAGACGGAGTGGATCGCCTCGCGCACGGTGTTGTTGCCGCGGAACGAGAACGACACATTGGAGACGCCGCCCGAGATGTGGCAATCCGGAAAACGCCGCTTCAGTTCGCGGGTGGCCTCGATGAAATCCACCGCGTAGTTGTTGTGCTCCTCGATGCCGGTGGCGATCGCGAAGATGTTCGGATCGAAGATAATGTCTTCAGGCAGGAAGTCGAGTTCGTTGATCAGCAATTCATGCGCGCGCGAACAGATCTCGATCTTGCGCGCGCAGGTGTCCGCCTGACCTTGTTCGTCGAATGCCATCACCACGACGGCGGCGCCGTATTGCTGCACCTTGCGCGCGTGTTCGAGAAAGGCTGCCTCGCCTTCCTTCATCGAGATCGAGTTGACGATGCCCTTGCCCTGCAGGCAGCGCAGGCCGGCCTCGATCACGCTCCACTTTGACGAGTCCACCATCACCGGCACGCGGGCGATGTCCGGCTCGGCGGCGATCAGGTTGAGGAAGCGCACCATCGCCGCTTCTGAATCGATCAGCCCCTCATCCATGTTGACGTCGATGATCTGCGCGCCGTTTTCCACCTGCTGGCGCGCGACTTCGACGGCTTCCTCGTAGCGTTCTTCCTTGATCAGCTTCTTGAACTGCGCCGAGCCGGTGACATTGGTGCGCTCGCCGACATTGACGAACAGCAGGTCGGGCGTGATGACCAGCGCCTCCAAGCCGGCCAGCCGGGTATAGCGCGGCGATTTCATAACGACGGCGGGTTCGTTCATGCGGCTTGTGCGATCTCGCTGGGCAGCTGGCGCGGCGGGTAGCTATGCACGGCTTCCCCGATCGCCTTGATATGGGCGGGCGTGGTGCCGCAGCAGCCACCGACCAGGTTGAGCAGGCCGTCGCGGGCGAATTCGCCGATCACCGCGGCCATCTGTTCCGGCGACTCGTCGTATTCGCCGAATGCATTGGGCAAGCCGGCGTTCGGATGTGTGCTGACGTAGCACTCCGCGACCTGCGCTAGCGTCTGCAGGTGCGGTCGCAGGTCGGCCGCGCCGAGTGCGCAGTTCAGTCCCACCGAGAGCGGACGCGCATGTCGCACCGAGTACCAGAACGCCTCGGCGGTCTGGCCGGAGAGCGTGCGGCCGGAACGATCGGTGATGGTGCCGGAGATCATCACCGGCAGCCGGTACCCGCGCTGGTGGAACAGCTCGCTCAGCGCATACAGCGCGGCCTTGGCGTTCAAGGTGTCGAAGATCGTCTCCACCATGATGGTGTCGGCGCCGCCCTCGATCAGGCCGGTCGCCGATTCGGTGTAGTTCGCCGCCAGCTCCTCGAAGCTGACATTGCGGAAACCCGGATCGTTGACGTCCGGCGACAGCGACGCGGTGCGGCTGGTCGGGCCGAGCACACCGATCACGAAGCGTGGGCGATCCGGGGTGTTCGCCTCCATCGCGTCGCAGGCGGCGCGGGCCAGCCGGGCGCCTTCGCGATTCAGTTCTTGCGCCAGGTGCTCAAGCTTGTAATCGGCCTGGCTGATGCGGGTGGAGTTGAAGGTGTTGGTTTCGATCAGGTCGGCGCCGGCGGCGAGGTAGGCGTCGTGCACGCCGCGAATGATCTCGGGCTTGGTCAGCGTCAACAGGTCGTTGTTGCCCTTCAGGTCGCACGGGCCGTCATGTGGCGCGTGGCCGTCGTGGGCATGCGCGCTATCGTGGCCTTGTTCGAAGCGCTCGCCGCGGAAAGCGGCCTCGTCCAGCGAGTGCCCCTGCAGCATGGTGCCCATACCGCCGTCGAGGATCAGGATGCGCCGATGCAACGCCTGCTGCAGCAGATTCACGCGTTCGGGATGGAGCCAGGGAAGGGCGGTCATGTGTGAGCCTCTTTAATGTCGATGTGGCGATCAGGGCTTGCGCGCCAGCAGGCTGATCACTTCGAAATGCGGCACCTTCCGCTCGCGGCTCAGGCGCACGCAGCTGCTTACATCGAGGCCGGCGGCACGGGCCATCCGCTCCAGTTCCTTCTCGGAAAAGCCGAGGTTGCGGTGATCGAAGGGCTCGACCACGGTGTGATGGGCGTGCTTGCCCAGGGTTACCGCCAGCAGTCGGCCGCCGCTACGTAGCCGGCCGGCGGCCTCGGCCACAGCCTTGGCCGGGTGTTCGGCATAAGTCAGGGCATGCAGCATCAAGACAAGGTCGAAGCGGCGCTCGCCCAGGTCGAGCGCATGCATGTCGCCGCGAAGCACTTCGACATTGTCGAACGGCTTGAGCCGGCGTGCCGCGGCCTCGATCACGCGCTCGCTGCTGTCGATGCACACGATCGAGCGCGCGTGCGGCGCCAGCAGCTCGGCGGTAATGCCGTCGCCCGAGGCGATATCCAGCACATCGCCGGTCGCCAGCAGCTGCAGCAGCGCCCGCGTCAGGGTTTCCCAGGTGCGACCGGGCGAATAGTGACGTTCCATATCGCCGGCTACGCTGTCGGCCCAGCCCGCTTCGCGCGCGCGCCGGGCCAGCGTGCCGGTCAGCCGCGCCGCGTCTTCGCGCAATAGTGCGTCATCGATGCTTTCGCGCAGCGCGCGCAGGAGTTCGCGTTTGTCCTGGGTGGCCTTGTCCGGTTCGGACTGCTCGTCGCTATCGCTGTTGGCCCGATAATAGGCGGACACGCCGGCGCGGCGGTCGCGCACCAGACCGGCCTCCTTCAGCTTGGCCAGGTGGGTCGATACGCGCGGTTGCGCCAGATGCAGCACGGCGGCGAGCTCGGCGACGGTCAGCTCCTCCTGCTCGAGCAGCGCCAGCAACCGCACGCGGGTAGGGTCCGCGAGCAGGCGAAGCACGCCGGAGACAGCGGCCAGATCCATCGGGCATCCTTGTATCGCGATAAAGAGATTTATAAGGCTAGGCGCGATGACGCGGGCCGTCAAGCGATGCGTATTCGATGTGTGAAGTGCCGGCGGATAAGAGTTGCCGGGAAAGGCGTGCTGCGTGCGCACAAGCGGCGCCATGCGCGCCGGTTAGAATAGTCGGCTGACCTTTTCCCGGAGCAACTCATGGACTTCAGTTTTACCGACGAGCAGTTGTCGATCCAGTCGATCGCCCGCGATTTCGCGCAGAAGCGCATCGTGCCTGTGGCCGCCGAGCTGGATGCCAAGGGCGAATTCCCGCTGGACAACATCCGCGAAATGGGTCAGCTCGGCCTGATGGGCATCGAAGTGCCGCACGAATACGGCGGCGCCGGCCTGGACCCGATCGGCTACGTGCTGGCAATGATCGAGATCGCCGCTGCCGACGCGGCCACCTCGACCATCATGTCGGTGAACAACTCGCTGTTCTGCAACGGCATCCTCAAGCACGGCAACGAAGCACAGAAGCAGAAGTACGTGCGCGCGATCGCGCAGGGCGAGGCGATCGGCGCCTATGCACTGACCGAGCCGCAGTCCGGCTCCGATGCCTCGGCCATGCACACCCGCGCCACCCGGAACGCCGAGGGCGACTGGGTGATCAACGGCAAGAAGAGCTGGATCACCTCCGGCCCGGTGGCGCGCTACATCGTGCTGTTCGCCATCACCACGCCGGGCATCGGCGCCAAGGGCGTGTCGGCCTTCATCATCGACACGCAGAAGCCGGGCTTCCACGCCGGCAAGACCGAACCCAAGCTGGGCATCCGCGCCTCCGCGACCTGCGAGATCGAATTCAACGACTACGTCTGTTCGAAGGACGATCTGCTTGGTACGGAAGGCAAGGGCTTCTCAATCGCTATGGGCGTGCTCGATGCCGGGCGCATTGGTATCGCCTCGCAGGCGGTGGGCATCGCCCGCGCCGCCTACGAGGCCACCCTGCAGTGGTCGCGCGACCGCAAGGCGTTCGGGCATCCGATCGGCACCTTCCAGATGACCCAGGCGAAAATCGCGGATATGAAGTGCAAGCTCGACGCCGCCACCTTGCTCACCCTGCGTGCGGCTTGGGTGAAGGGCCAGACCGAGAAGAACGGTGGCCGTTTCGGCACCGAGGCGTCGGTAGCCAAGCTGGTCGCGTCCGAGGCGGCGATGTGGATCGCCCATCAGGCGGTGCAGATCCACGGCGGCATGGGCTACTCGAAGGAGATGCCGCTGGAACGGTACTTCCGCGACGCCAAGATCACCGAGATCTACGAAGGCACCAGCGAAATCCAGCGCATGGTGATCGCGCGCGCGGAAACCGGGCTGCGCTGACCGCGCAGTTCTTCAAAAGACTAGGGCAAGGAAGCCGCCCGGCGTAAACCAAAAGCCCCGACGCGAACGCCGGGGCTTTTGTTTTTTTCTGCTGATCCCGGCGGGCCGGGATCAGGCACATCCAGGTTTACGAGATCTTCGGATGGCCGTCGTCATGCTTGCCAGCATGCGGCAGTTTCTTCGACGGTTCATCCAGCTTGTCACCCAGCAGGCTGCGCACGCTGACGTAGAACACCGGAATCAGCAGCAGGCCGAGGAAGGTGGCGAACAACATGCCGCCAATCACGCCGGTGCCGATCGAGTGGCGCGCGTTGGCGCCGGCGCCGGTGGAGATGAACAGCGGGAACACGCCAAGGATGAAGGCGAACGAGGTCATCAGGATCGGCCGCAGTCGCAACCGGGCGGCTTCGACCACGGCTTCGCCGAGCGCCTTGCCTTCCTTTTGCAGGTCTACCGCGAACTCGATGATCAAAATCGCGTTCTTCGCGGCCAGGCCCATCACCGTCACCATGCCGATCTTGAAGAACACGTCGTTCGGCATGCCACGCAGCATCGAGAACAGCACCACACCGAGCAGGCCCAGCGGCACCACCAGCAGCACTGCCACCGGGATCGACCAGCTGTTGTACAGCGCCGACAAGCACAGGAACACGATCAGCACCGAGAACAGCAAGAGTAGGGTCGCGGTATTGCCGGCCAGCAGCTCCTGGTAGGACTGACCGGTCCAGTCGAAGCCGAACTGCGCCGACAGGTTCTTGCCGACGATGCCTTCCATCGTCTTCATCGCCTGGCCGGTGGAATTGCCGGGCGCCGGGTTGCCGACGATTTCCACCGCCGCGTAGCCGTTGTAGCGCTGCAGGGCAGGCGAGCCGGTCGTCCACTTCGCATGCACCACGCTGGACAGCGGAATCATGTTGCGGGTGATGTCCGTCGTGCCTGACGTGCTGCTTGCAGCCGTGGTGCCAGTGGCGGTCGTGCCGTTCGTGCTGGGCGTATAGAGATGATCCAACGCGTCCACGCCCATGCGGAACGGTGCATCGGCCTGGATTTCCACGCGCTTGACGCGGCCGCCGTAGCTGAAGTCGTTGACATACACCGGTGCCAGCGCCAGCCCAATGGCATTGTAGATGTCGCTCACCGACAGGCCCATCGCCTGCGCCTGTACGCGATCCACGGTCAGGCCCAGCTGCGGCGTCGGCGGCAACATGTTCGGGCGGATGCCAAGCAGGGTCTTGTCCTGCCCGGCCTTGCCTAGCACGGTCATCATGGCGCCGGCCAGCTCGGCACGGGATTGCCCGGCACGCGCCTGCAGATACATGTCGACGCCGCCGAACTGGCTCAGGCCGCGAATCGTCGGCAGATTGACGACGAAGATCTGCGCATCGTGAAGACTGTGCAGCGCACCGTTGGCCTTGCCGATGAACTGTTCGATCGTGACGCTACGTTCGCTCCAGTCCTTCATCTTGATGAAGGCCATGCCGGTATTCTCGGCATTGCCGACGAAGCTGAAGCCGGCGATTTCGTACACGTCATCGACGGCCGGATCTTTTTTCAGGATCAGTCGAGCCTGATCCAGGATGGTCTGGGTGCGCTGGATGGTGGAGCCCGGGGGCATCGAGACGATCGCCAATGCGAAGCCCTGATCTTCGTCGGGTACGAAGCTGGTGGGCAGGCGGGTGAACAGCAAGACCATCGTTACCGCCAGCCCCACGAACACGATCATCCAGATCGCAGCATGCCTGATCGCGCCGCCAATATGGCCGGTGTAAGTGCGGGTAACCCGGTCGAACAGTTTGTTGAAGCCGCGGTAGATGAAGTTCTTGTTTTCCTCCTCGTTTTCCGGCTTGTGCTTGAGGAAGCTCGAGCACAGTGCTGGCGTAAAGGTCAGCGCGAGGAAGGCGGAGAACAGCACCGACATCGCGATGGTCAACGCGAACTGTTTGTAGATCACGCCCACCGCGCCGGCCTGGAAGGCCGAGGGCACGAATACCGCTGCTAGCACCACGGTAATCGCGATGATCGCGCCGCTGATCTGGCTCATCGCCTTGCGGGTGGCGTCCTGCGGCGAGAGATTCTCCTCGCTCATGATGCGTTCGACGTTCTCGATCACCACGATCGCGTCGTCAACCACGATACCGATCGAGAGCACCATGCCGAACAGGGTCAGCTGATTGACCGTGAAGCCGAGCACCAGCATGCCGATGAAGGTGCCGAGCAAGGCCACCGGAATGACCAGGGTGGGGATGATCGTGGCGCGTAGGTTCTGCAGGAAGATCAGCATCACCAGGAACACCAGGACGATCGCCTCGGCCAGGGTCTGCACCACTTCCTCGATCGAGGTCCGCACGAACGGCGTGGTGTCGTAGGGCACCTCGTATTTCACGCCGGGCGGGAACGACTTGGCCAGCTCGTCCATTTTTGAGCGCACCGCGGTGGCCACGTTCAGCGCGTTGGCGCCGGGCAGCAGCTGCACGCCGATGCCGCCGGTCGGTTTGCCGCGCCAGGTCGAACCCGAACCGTAGCTTTGCGAGCCGAACTCGATCCGCGCGACATCCTTCAGCTTCACCGTGGTGCCATCGGGGTTGGCGCGCAGGATGATGTCGCCGAATTGCTCCGGCGTACTGAAGCGGCTCTCCGCTGAAACCGTGGCATTGAACTGCTGGCCGGCCGGGGCCGGATCGGCGCCGAGCGAGCCGGCGGCGAACTGTACGTTCTGGGCGGAAACCGCGCTTTGCACGTCGGTGGCCGACAGGCCGTAACCCTGCAGCTTGTCCGGGTTCAACCAGATGCGCATGCCGTATTCGGAACCCAACTGCAGCGTATTGCCGACGCCGGAGATGCGGCCGATCTGGTTGATGATCTGCGACGCCACCAGGTCGCCGAGCTTGCCCTTATCGATGTCCGGATTGTCCGAGGTCACCGCGAGGAACATCAGGAAGTCGGGGTTGTTCTTGGCGACGACCACGCCCTGCTGGATGACCTCGGTGGGCAGGCGCGGGTTGGCCAGGTTCATCTTGTTCTGCACCTGCACCTGCGCGATATCCGCATTGGTGCCGGTCTCGAAGGTCGCGGTGATGGTGGCCTGGCCGCTGGAGCTGGAGGACGAGCTGAAGTACAGCAGATGGTCGATGCCGGTCAGCTGCTGCTCGATCACCTGGGTGACGTTCTGCTCCACCGTGTCGGCACTGGCGCCGGGATAGATGGCGGTGATCGAGACCTGCGGCGGCGCGATCGCCGGGTAGGACTCGATGCCCAGCTCGAGCATGGAGATCGCACCCACCAGACTGATAAGGATCGCCAGCACCCACGCGAAAATCGGGCGTGTAATAAAGAAATTCGACAACATGGATGCGCTCCGTTACTGCTTGGCAGCAGGATTTGCGGCCGGTTTGTCGCCGGGCTTGCCGGCAGCTTGGTTCGGCTGCCATGGCGAAGCCTTGACCGGCGCGCCTTCCTGCACCTGCGGCAACCCGGAGACGATCACCTGGTCGCCGGCGGTAAGGCCCTTGCCGATGATCCAGTTGTTGCCGGTGGACTGGTCGGCATCGACGTTCTTGCGCACCGCCTTGCCGTCGACCACGGTCAATGCGTAGGCGCCGGAGGTGTCACGCAGGATCGCCTGCTGCGGAATCAGGAACACCTTGTTGCGCTCGCCCAGATTGGCCTTGAGGGTGACGTATTGACCGGGCAGCAGAACCCGCTGCGGGTTGGGCAGCAGCGCACGCAGACTGATCGCGCCGGTGTTCTGGCTCACCGAGGTATCAGAGAAATCCAGTGTGCCCTGCTGGTCATACTTGGTGCCGTCGGGCAGGGAGACCTCGACATGGGTCTGTGCCTGATCGGTCAGGGTGACATTGCCGCTGGTCTGGGCCGTGCGCAGCTGGTTGAAGTCAGACGAGCTGAGGGTGAAGTTGACATACAGCGGATCGAGCTGATCGACCGTAGTCAGCAAGGTGGAGCCGGAACCGCTGTCGACCGTGCCGTTGCCAACGATGGCGCCTTCGGTCACCTGCTGCTGGCCGGCGCGGCCAGAAATGGGCGAAACCACGTTGGTGTAGCCGAGGCTGATCTGCGAATTGGCCACGGCAGCCTGGGCCTGTTGCACCCCAGCGGCGGCGGAGCGTTCGGAAGCCTCGTCGGTGTCCAGCTGGGCGCGCGAGATATAGCCCTTCGGCACCAGCGAACGGTCGCGTTCGGCAACCACGTGCGCGTTGGCATAGCTGGCCTTGGCCGAAGCCAGGTTGGCGATGCTGGAGTTCAGCGTGGCGCGGTAGGTGGCCGGGTCGATCTGGAACAGCAACTGGCCTTGTTTGACGTCGGTGCCTTCCTGGTAGACGCGCTTCAGCAGGACGCCGGATACGCGGGCGCGTACATCCGCGCTGCGGTAGGCGGACAGGCGACCGACCAGATCCTTGGTCAGCGGCGCGGATTGCGGCTGGACCGTGATCACGCCGACCTCGGGGGGAGGCGGCTGCTGGGCCTGTTCCTGACCTTTGCCACAGGCGGCCAGCGCGAGCAGGGCAAAGCACAGCACGGGTGAGCGCAGCAATGAGGACTTCATGGTTGCTCCATATCTTTTGCGTGATCGGACGATTGCCGGTGAACGGCGTTTCTAAAGCGTGGCCAGGGCGGTCTGCCGCAGCGCGACAGGGCCGCATGCCTTGGTTTCGGGGTCAGTGGGTTGAAAACGGCTCAATAATCGACCGCAAAAGCTCGCGGCGCGAGTGCCGAAAGCAAGGCGAGCAGGTTGGCATCGGGAGTGGCCGTAGGACTATACCGGTGAGTTTACAATTTATCCGAGGCGTTGTGCCAGCTCTTTTTGAGATGGTCGCCATCGGTTCGCGCAAGATGCCGCGTCCTGATCCGGCGATCGTGGTATCGATGCCGGCGCGAAGACCGGAACCAAAGGTTTTCCGGCAGCGCCGCCGCGGCGGCACGGACAGTGTGAACGCATCGACCACGACAGGTGGCAACGCGGCTGGATGAATGCCTTCTGCGGTGGATTCGACTTGAGCTGCGGCGTATCCTTTTAGGGCTAAGTCCGACTCTGTCTCCACTGAACAGTAGATCCCATGAATGCCATCCGCGCAGCCAACGACACGTCCCTCGCGACGGTTGTCCTCGATGAACTGAAAAAACGCGATTTCCCCACCCGGCGCCTTGATGAGGCGCACTTTTTTATCAGCGCCTTCTTCGCGCGCATGACCGGCAGCGACCACGACCTGCACACGCCGGTCGAATGGGCCGGGTTGCTGCAGGGCCTGCTCGACTTCGTGCAGCAGCGCCGGCCGGGCGCCGCGTCGGTGCGGGTGGTGAACGAGGTCGCCGGCCATGCCGGTCGCAGCCTGATCCAGGTGGTGACCGACGACATGCCGTTCCTGGTCGACACGGTCAGCATGATCGCCTCCGCGAAGCTGCACATCCACGCCGTGCTGCATCCGGTGATGAAGGCGGTGCGTGACGCGGACGGTCGCCTGTTGAAGCTGGGCGACGATGCCGGCAACGCCGAATCGATCATGCATTTCGAAGTCGATCGCCTGGCCGACGAGGCCGGCCTGCTGCAATTGCAGACGCAGATCGAATCCGCGCTGGACGACGTGCGCCAGGCGGTGGGCGACTGGGCGAAGATGCGCGACAAGGCGCTGGCGATCGCCGCCGAGCTGCCGCAGCGCAGCCTGCCGCTGGACGAAGCGGCGGTGCGCGAGGCGAGCGAGTTCATGCGCTGGCTGGCCGACGACAACTTCACCTTCCTCGGCTATCGCGAATACGAAGTCGCACAATCCGATGGCGAACGGGTGCTGCGCGCGGTGGACACCTCCGGCATGGGCATCCTGCGCTGCGGCGAACGCGGCTTGGCGCCGCGCTCCCTGCGCTCGCTGGTGGCCAGCGATCTGCCGCAGTCCGGTTCTACCGACGCGATCATCCTGACCAAGACCAATGCGCGTTCGCACGTGCATCGTCCAAGCCACATGGACTATGTCGGTGTGCTGCAGTTCGACGCCAGCGGCAAGCCGGTGGCTGAGCAGCGGTTTCTCGGCCTGTTTTCCTCCAACGCCTATATGGCGCGTCCGCAGGACGTGCCGTTGGTGCGCCAGAAAGTCGAAACGGTCTTGGCGCGCTCCGGCCTGAAGCGCGATTCGTATTCCGGCAAGTCGCTGCGCCACATCCTGGAAACGCTGCCGCGCGACGAACTGTTCCAGAGCAGCGAGGAAGAACTGTTCGGTACCGCCACCGGTACCCTGGAACTGCGCCAGCGCACGCGCACACGGCTGTTCCTGCGTCGCGACCGCTATGGGCGCTTCTTCACCTGCACGGTGTTCGTGCCGCGCGAGCGCTTCAACACCTCGGTGCGCGAGCGCATCGAACAATTGCTGCGCGAGACGCTGCGCGCCGAGCAGATCGATTCCGCCGTGCTGATGGGCGAGGCGGCGCTGGCACGGCTGCACGTGGTGTTGTGGCCCAAGGTCAGCGACTCCGCCTCCAGCCAGGTCGGAGCCTACGACGTCACGGCGCTGGAGCATGGCGTGGTGGCAATCGTGCGCAACTGGCACGACGACGTGCGCGACGCACTGGTGCGTCTGCGCGGCGATCACGAAGGCGTGGTGCTGGCCAATCGTTACAGCCGCCTGCTGCCGGCTGGTTACGTCGACGAGGTATCGGCCGAAGTGGCCGCACGCGACGTGCACGAGCTCTCGCAGCTGGTCGGCGACGATGCCGTGCGCATGTCGTTCTATCACCCGCCGGAGCAGCCGGAGCAGCTGCGCTTCAAGATCTACCGCAGCGGCGCGGACATCGCGCTCTCCGAAGTGCTGCCGCAGCTGGAGAACCTCGGCCTGCGCGTGCTCACCGAGCACGTCTATGACGTGCAGACCGGCGGCGCGCCGCTGTTTATCCAGGATTTCGAGGTGCAGCCGGTCGGCACGCTGACCTTCGACGTGGCCCAGGTCGGCGGCCTGTTCGAGGACGCGTTCGAGCAGATCTGGCGCGGCAATGCGGAGAACGACGGCTTCAACCGGCTCGTGCTCGGCGCCAAGCTCAACTGGCGCCAGGTGGCGATGCTGCGCGGTTACTGCAAATACCTGCTGCAGGCCGGCGTGGCGTTTTCGCAGCCGTACATGGAGGACGCCTTCAACCGCTATCCGGCGCTGGCCGGCCTGCTGGTGGAGCTGTTCCTCGCCAAGTTCGACCCGCGCCGCGAGACACTGTCCGCCGACGAGCTGAAGGCCGCCGGCGCCAGCCTCACTGGCGAGATGCAGGCACTGATTCCGCAGTCCGTGCGCAACGCGCAGCCGGCGCTGATCGACAATCTTGCCGCCGTGCTGGCGCGCCCGCGCGGCGAGCAGATCGCGCTGCTGGAAGATGCCATCAACACCTTGTTGGAAACCGTTTCCAGCCTCGACGAAGACCGCATCCTGCGCAGCTTCGTGCATGCGATCCAGGCCACCCTGCGCACCAGCTTCTTCCAACAGTGGGACGGTTCCTACCGCAGCTATATCGCCTACAAGTTCGACTCGCACCTTGTGCCTGATCTGCCGAAGCCGGTGCCGTACCGCGAAATCTTCGTGTCCGCGGCGCGCGTGGAAGGCATCCATCTGCGTTTCGGCGCGGTGGCGCGCGGCGGCTTGCGCTGGTCGGATCGGCGCGAGGATTTCCGTACCGAAGTGCTCGGCCTGGTCAAGGCGCAGATGGTGAAGAACACCGTAATCGTGCCGGTCGGCTCGAAGGGCGGTTTCTTCGTCAAGAAGCCGCCGACGATCACCGGCGGCCCGGGCGACCGCGACGCGCAGCTGGCTGAGGGCATCGCCTGCTACCGCATGTTCATTAACGGCCTGCTCGACATCACCGACAACCTGGTCGAAGGCAAACTGGTGCCGCCGCACGGCGTGGTGCGCCACGACGGCGACGATCCTTACCTGGTGGTGGCAGCGGACAAGGGCACCGCGACCTTCTCCGACATCGCCAACGCGATCTCGATCGAACATGGCTTCTGGCTGGGCGACGCGTTCGCTTCCGGCGGTTCCAACGGTTACGACCACAAGGGCATGGGCATCACCGCCAAGGGCGCGTGGGAATCGGTCAAGCGGCATTTCCGCGCGCTCGGTCGCGACAGCCAGACGCAGGACTTCACCTGCGTCGGCATCGGCGACATGTCCGGCGACGTGTTCGGCAACGGCATGCTGCTGTCCAAACACATCCGCCTGCTGGCCGCGTTCGACCATCGGCATATTTTCCTGGACCCGCATCCGGATACGGCGCGCTCGTTCGCCGAGCGCGAGCGCATGTTCAAGTTGCCGCGCTCGAGCTGGGACGATTACGACAAGTCGCTGATCTCCGCTGGCGGCGGCATCTACCCGCGCAGCGCGAAGTCGATTCCGGTCTCCACCGAAGTCCGCGCCGTGCTCGGCTTGAAGCCGGACGTCACGCAGTTGCCGCCGAATGAATTGCTCAGCGCGATCCTGAAGGCGCCAATCGACCTGCTGTGGAACGGCGGCATCGGCACCTATGTGAAGGCCGCCGGCGAAACGCATGCCGACGTCGGCGATCGCGCCAACAATTCGCTGCGCGTCAATGGTGCCGAACTGCGCTGCAAGGTAGTGGGCGAGGGCGGCAACCTCGGTATGACCCAGAAGGGGCGCATCGAGGCCGCGCAGCATGGCGTCTTGCTCAACACCGACTTCATCGATAACTCCGCCGGCGTCGACACCTCCGACCACGAGGTGAACATCAAGATCCTGCTCGATGATGCCGTGCAGCGTGGCGAGCTGAATGAGGATGCGCGCAACGCGCAGCTGGCCTCGATGACCGACGAGGTCGGCGAGCTGGTGCTGTGGGACAACTATCGCCAGAACCAGGCGATCACCTTGATGGAGCATCAATCTGTACGTCGGATCGGCTCGCTGGCGCATTTCATCCGCAGTCTCGAAAGCGAGGGCCTGCTCGACCGCCAGGTCGAGAACCTGCCGAGCGAGGCCGAGCTGACCGAGCGCAAGACGCGCGGGCAGGGCATGACCCGGCCGGAGCTGTCGGTGCTGCTCTCCTACGACAAGATCAAGCTGTTCCAGCAACTGCTCGACTCCGACGTGCCGGAAGATCCCTACCTGTCGAAGGAACTGGTGCGCTACTTCCCCGAGCCGCTGCACCAGAAGTATGCCGAGCACATGCAGCGCCATCGGCTGAAGCGCGAGATCATCGCCACCGCGGTGACCAACTCGACGATCAACCGCATGGGCGCCACCTTCATGATGCGCATGCAGGAAGACACCGGGCAGGGTCCGGCGGCGATCGCCAAGGCGTACACTGCCGCGCGCGAAATTCTCGATGCGCGCGAGCTGTGGGCACAGATCGAGGCGATGGACAGCAAGGTGGCCGAGGACACGCAGATCGACGCGGTCCTGCAGATCTGGTCGCTGCTGCGGCATCTCACCCGTTGGCTGCTCAATCGTCCCGGCGGCGCGCTGGACATCGCCGCCAACGTGGAGCGCTACCAGGCCAGCGTGTCGGCCCTGCGCGTGGCGTTGCCGGATGCGCTGACGCCGACCGGCAAGGGCGACTTTTCCGCGACCCAGGAAAAATGGGAAGGCCTCGGCCTGCCCGCCGAGCTGGCGCTGCGCCTGGCGCGCATGCCAGTGTTGCGCGCCGTGCTCGACATGGTCGAAGTGGCGCAGCAAAGCGGCCAACCGATGGCCAAGGTGGCCAGCGTGTTCTACGAACTCGGTGAGGCGCTGGACCTGGAATGGCTACGCGACCAGATCGAGGCACTGCCGGTCGAAGGCCACTGGCATGCACAGGCACGCGGTTCGCTGCTTGACGAGCTGAACCACCAGCATCGCGCCCTGGCTTCGCAAGTGCTCGCGCTCAATGCGGCGTCGAGCGAAGGCTCGCCGGTGCAAGCCTGGTTGAACCGCGACGACGCCACGCTGAAGTACACCCGCAGTATGCTGGCCGAGATCCTCACCCAGAACGCCGACTACCCGATCGCCTCGGTCGCCGTGCGGCGACTGGCCCAGCTGGCGCAGGTACCGGTGTAGCCGATCAAGCCTCCTCTGTGCGAACAGAGGAGGCTGTCAGGATGGGTAAGTAATGCGGATGGAGTTGTCGCGCTACTGGTTGGTGGATAGCGCCTGCAAGCGATCGTAGCTGCCGTTGAACGTATCCTGGTCGCCGGGGAAGGTGCCGGAGTCGGAGTATTGCCAGAAGGTGTAATAACCCCAGTTGTATGGCAGTTGGCCCGGGCTTGAATCGTAATTGGCCACGAACAGCGGACTGTTGTTGCTGAAATCGCCCGCAGTACCCACGCATTGCGACCACCAGCTGTTACTGGTGTAGATCACCGGCCAGCGTCCGGTGCGTGCGTAGTACTCGTTGCTGAAATCGTTGATCCATGCGGCCATGTCGCCCTGACTGAGGTCGTAACAGGTATCGCCGTAGGGGTTGTACTCCAGGTCGATCATGCCGGGCAGGGTTTGCCCGTCGCCCGACCAACCGCCGCCGTTATTGACGAAATAGTCGGCCTGGGTGGCACCATCGGTCGTGTTGGGTGTGGCGAAGTGGTACGCGCCGCGGATCATGCCCACGTCATACGCGCCGTTGTACTGTTGGGCGAAGTAGTCGTTGGTGTAGTACGTGCCTTCGGTAGCCTTGGTGTAAGCGAAACGCGCGCCGTTGTTCCATGCGGTTTGCCAGTCGACATTCCCCTGATAGCCGCTGACATCCAGGCCGTCGACCGAACCGACATCGTTAGCTATGGGGTGGACAGGAAACGCCGACTGCTGATGCGTGCCTTCGTGCAGGCGAATCTGCGAACCCAGTGGGTGATCGAACTTCAGGATGCGCGCCGCCACGTTGGCGGGTATCGTGGGGTTGAGTTGACTCAGTTGGGTGGCGCCGGCTTGCATCTGTGCTGAGGCGTCCATGGCAGTAGCGCAGACGATCGCGGCCAGGCAGGGCAATAGAATTTTCTTGTGTATCAACATGGATTAGCTCCTCGAATAGTTTGAGCAAGCAGCGAAACACATCCAACCCTTCCCTCGTCTGGCAGGGGAAGAGTTCGCGCAGGCAGCAGCCTTTGGCGATGGCCTGCAACAACTGGCTTTAGGCACCGTTGAAGGTGTCTTAATCGCCGGGAAAGCTGCCCGAGTCGGCGAATGGTCAGATGGTGTAGTAGCCCCGCGCATAATCAGCATCGTGGCTATGACGGCATCGTTTGTAGCATGCGCAAGAAGCTGCTTCTGTGACCCGGTTGTCGGCTGTCGCCGGCGTAACGGCAGTGAAATTTATGTGCCCGAAAGTTTGCGCTCGAAGTTTTCCGGGCGCCTCGCTACCATCGCCGCATGTCCATGCGCTTCGCCTTCGTCGCTAACGAGACCCCGGTCGCCCAGCAGGCGCTGCGCAAATTCATCGAGCGCTATGGGGAGGTGGCGCCTGCCGAGGCCGAGGTGATCATCGCGCTGGGCGGCGACGGCTTCATGCTGCGCACGCTGCATACGCATCGCGCGCTCGAGGCGCCGGTCTACGGCATGAAGCTGGGCCGGGTCGGTTTTCTGATGAACCAGCACCGGCTGGATGAGCTGCCGGAACGTGTCCAGCGGGCGCATACCGCGGCGCTGTATCCGCTCGAAATGCGTTGCACCGATGTGCACGGCAAGCTGCATGTCGCGCTAGCCTTCAACGAGGTCTCGCTGTTGCGGCAGAGCAACCAGGCGGCGCACCTGGAAGTGAAACTCAACGATATCGTCAAGCTGCCGAACCTCGTCTGCGACGGCATCCTGGTGTCCACGCCGGCCGGCTCTACCGCCTACAACCTGTCCGCGCATGGGCCAATCCTGCCGCTGGATGCGAACGTGCTGGCGCTCACGCCGATCAGCCCGTTCCGGCCGCGGCGCTGGCGCGGCGCGATCCTGCCGCATCGCACCCTGGTGCATTTGCGCGTGCTCGACGCGGGCAAACGGCCAGTCAGCGCCACCGCGGATTTTCTCGAAGTCCGCGACGTGCGTGCGGTAGAAATCCGCCAGCTCGGCGGGCAGGGTGTGAGGCTGCTGTTCGATCCCGAGCACAACCTCGAGCAGCGCATCCTCGACGAACAATTCGCCGCCGCCGATTGAGCGTGCAACGCATGCTAGATTGATCGGTGCCGCGATCTTTCGCGATACCCACTCATTCATACCATGCCGAATTCCGAAGCCAACGTCCACGATCCGAATGCCGCCGGCGACAACGGGCTGGTCGTGGCGATTTCATCGCGCGCACTGCTCGATCTCAGTGACAGCCACGCGCTGTTCGAGCGCGAGGGGCTGGATGCCTATCGCGCGTTCCAGATCGATCATGAGAATGACGTCCTGAAACCCGGCGTCGCCTTTCCGCTGGTGCAGAAACTGCTCGGCCTCAACAAGCTGGCCGGCAATGTGCCGCCGGTAGAAGTGATCCTGTTGTCGCGCAATTCCGGTGATACCGGCCTGCGCATCTTCAATTCGATCCAGCACTACGGGCTGGAGATCAGCCGCGCGGCCTTCACCAGTGGCGCGCCCACCTCGGATTACATCGCCTCCTTCAAGGCTGACCTGTTCCTGTCGGCGAATGCCGAGGATGTCGGCCGCGCACTCGCCGCGGGCGTGGCCGCGGCGACTATCCTGCCGTCCACCGCGCCGCCGCGCGCCAGCGAGCAGCTGCGCATCGCTTTCGACGGCGACGCGGTGATCTTCGGTGACGAAAGCGAGCGCGTATCTCGCGAAGAAGGGCTGGAGGCGTTCCATCGCAACGAAAGCGAGCGCGCCAGCGAGCCGCTCTCGGTCGGACCGTTTCGTGGTTTCCTCACCGCGCTGCATCGCCTGCAGGCCGCCTTCCCGGCGGAGAATTCGCCGATCCGTACGGCCCTGGTGACCGCGCGCTCCGCGCCGGCGCACAAGCGCGTGATCCTCACCCTGCGACGCTGGGGCGTGCGCATCGATGAGGCGCTGTTCCTTGGCGGCCGCGACAAGGGCCCCTTCCTCGATGCCTTCGGTGCCGACATCTTCTTCGACGATTCGCCGGCCAATGTGGAGTCGGCGCGCAAGCATGTGGCCACCGGCCATGTGCCGCACGGTGTCAGCAATCGCTAATCCGATGGCGGCGCGGTGGTGTCGCTATTTCGCGGTGACCAGCATCGTCTGGTAAGGCTTCAACATCAGGCTGCCGCCGTCGGTCGTGTTGGAGCCGAGCAAGTCGGTCGGCTCGGTGCCGGCCGGCAGCGGAGGCTGATAACGCACAGCGGTATCACTCAGGTTGGCGACCAGCCATAAGCGTTCGTTGCCGCTGCTGCGTTGGATCACCAGGATTCCCGGTGGACTGTCGAGCACTTGCTGGCTGCCGGCATTCAGCGCGGCATGCGCGTGGCGAAGCCGGATCAACTGGCGATAGCGATTGAGCAACGAAGCGGGATCGTGATCTTCTTCCTCGACCGATACGCCGTCATGGCTGCGATTGAAGCGCTGCGTCCAGTAGCTGGCGCCACCGCGATACCAGTTGGCCTGTATGGGCGCGTCCTCCGAAGCCATCCAGCGGAACGCTTCGCGCACGCCGATGCCGAGTTCGTCGGTCTTGTATTGATTGAGCAAGCGGCCGCGCATGCCCAGTTCCTGGCCGTAGTAGATAATCGGCGTGTCGGCGAGCAACAGGTTCAATGCGGCGATGGTGCGCAGTCTTTCCGGCGTCATGCCGGGATCGGAGGCCACGCGGTCCATGTCGTGGTTCTCGACGAAGATCAGCTGGCGCTTGCCGGGCGGCGTGGCCGCAGTGGTTTGCCGAAGCGCGGCGACAATACGGCTCTTGTCGAAGCTGCGGATCGCTGCATGCAGGGGAAAGGCGAACACAGCATCGGCGTTGCCGCGGCTGAGGAAGTCGTGGCCGTCGCCCCAGTCGGCCTGCTCGGCGATGATGCGCACGTTCGGGTTGGCCTTGCGCAGCGCCGCGAACAGCGGTCGCCAGAACTCGGTGAACAGATGGGTCAGCACGCCCTTGTCGTCGAGATTGTCCATCATATGGTCGATGCGGAAGCCGTCGACGCCTTCGTTGAAATGGCCGCTGCCGTCGAGGTCCATCCAGCTCAGCAGGTAATCGCGGAAATAGGCCTGCACCTGCGGCGACTTCAGATTCACCGTAGCCAGGATGAGCGGCGGATTGTCGAAGCTGTTCATCGTGGTGAGGTCGAGCGGCCCGCTTACCGGCTTCATATGATCGGCGTCGCGATAGAGAATGAAATCGGCGTAGCGCGAATCAGGGTGGTCCAGCGATTCGGTGAACCATGGATGCGTGCCTTCCGTGTACTGGATCTCTTCGTCCAGAAAGATCTTCATGCCGCGCGCATGCAGCGCGGCGACCAACCGGCGGAAGTCGGCCATGGTGCCGAACGCCGGATCGACGCCTTCGAAGCGATAGGCGAAATAGTTGTGATAGAAATCGGACGGGTATAGCGGGGTCAGCAGCAGGCAATTGACGCCGAGTGACCGCAGATAATCGAGGCTGTCGATCAATCCCTGCAGGTCGCCTTTACCGTCGCCATTGCTGTCGCGCATGCTGCGCATGAAGACGTGATAGAACACTTGTTGCGAGTCGGGTACGGCGGGCACGCGTACCGCTGCGTGCGCGGCAGGCGGATCGTCATGCGCCATTGCCTGACCGCTGGTCAACACTGCCGCGACCATCAGGGTCGGGACAAATTTCCGCAGCATGGACTGAAGCCGACGGAACCATAAGCAGTGTTGCGCTTGCACGAATTCGAGATGCATCGGATAGCCGTGAGTAGGTAGCAAGTCGGTCGCGCAAGGGTGTGCCAATGCATGCGGCAAGTCCAACGACGCAGGCTCCCGCCAGTGCGGCCCATCGAGCGTGTCTTCAAATGATTTGGATACGAATCGAATGCCGAGATGGCCTCGAGAGACTTTTACGGACAACGTTGTCATTCATGACGTCTCGATAATCGCCATGCGCCGGGCTTTGTGAAACAGAATCAGGCCGACCGAATGACGTTTTGCGCTGCCGCTGCGCCGGCCATAAGCCGCAATCAATTCAAGCGGAGCCTCATTTAAAGCAATCCAGAAGCGTGTTTGCGGCTTCGGCAAGCAAACCCGCTGCATCTACTATTTATGCTGCGCCACAGCACAAATGTGGCGGTAAAACAATGCCGCCCATATGCGGTTTTCTTGCCGACGATCACAGTTTGGAAAGACATCTGTAGACAACGTTGTCATTTGGGCTATACCGGATATATGGATATAAGCGACCCACACATGGAAGCGGCTAGGCGACTGGTCCCCCGCGGCGGTTTGGAGTTCGGCCGTGAGTTGCCCCGACACACACCCTCGACGACTACTCATCTGGAGGCAACCCCATGTCCCTGAGACTTTCAAGCAGGCAGTGTTCGACGAAATGGTCCCGTCTGATGTCGGGCGCGACTGGCAGCATGATAGGTACCAGCATGGCGCTGGCGCTGCTGGCGGCCATTCCCACGCAGTCGGTGCATGCGCAATCCGCGCCGGCCTGCGCCGCTGCCTGGAATGCATCGACCGTGTATACCGGTGGCAATACCGCCAGCGAGAACGGCACCAACTACCTCGCCAACTGGTGGACGCAGGGCAACGATCCCGCGACCAACAACGGCGGCAGCGGTTCCGGCCAACCGTGGACCTCGCAGGGCGCCTGCGGAACGGGTACTCCGCCGCCACCTCCGCCGCCACCCCCACCGCCGCCCCCGCCGCCGCCGCCGCCGGGCAGTTTGTTGTTCAGTCCTTACAAGGACGTCACCATCAATCTCAACTGGAATACCAATGTAATGCAGTCGGCCGCAGCCGGCGGCGCGGCGATTCCAGTGGTCGGCAGCGGTAGCCTGGTATCCACCGCGGTGCCAAACCTCGGCGCGATCACGCTGGCCTTCGCCACCGGCGAATGCGGCAGCGAAAACTGGGGCGGTGTGCCCGGAGCCAGCTTCGCCAGCGCCAACATCGCCGCGCTCAACAACGCGGGCGTGAGCTATGTCGTTTCCACCGGCGGTCAGGCCGGCGTGTTCACTTGCTCGAGCAGCGCGAACATGGCCGCGTTCATCAGTCGCTATAACACGTCGCACTTGGTCGGCATCGACTTCGACATCGAAGGCGGTCAGTCGGCGGCGCAGATCAACGCCCTGGTTGCCGCGGCGGCGTATGCCAGCGGCGTATATCCGAACCTGCGCTTCTCCTTCACCCTGGCCACGCTGGCCGCGTCCGACGGCAGCTACGGCGGCGTGAACAGCTTGGGTGACTCAGTGGTGCGAGCAGTCCTGGCATCCAGTCTGAAGAACTACACCATCAACCTGATGACGATGGACTTTGGTTCGGCCGGTGCCAGCATCTGCGTGGTCTCCAATGGGCAATGCCAGATGGGCCAGTCCGCGATCCAGGCGGTGAAGAACCTCGAGCATACGTATGGCATCCCGGCCAGCAAGATCGAGGTAACGCCGATGATCGGTCTCAACGACAACACCGCCGAGACCTTCACTGCGGCCGATGTCGATACATTGACCAGCTATGCCAGCAGCAATGGTCTGGTCGGGCTGCACTTCTGGTCGCTCGACCGCGATACGCCGTGCGCCAGCAACACCGGCTCTGCCTCGCCGACCTGCAACTCGCTGAGCGGCACGTCGCCACTGCAGTACACCAAGCGCTTCCTGAGCGATCTTGGCAGGTAATGGGAATGACTTGTCACGCGTAAAGCGCGCCAAGGTATAGCTGCACAAGACCGACGCACTGGAATCAGTGCGTCGGTTTTTTTTATGTCAGTACTGGCAAGCCTGATGACCTTGTCCGCGTCGACCTGCTCTGGTTAGATGCGGCTTTAGGGGGAATCAGCAGCATGACGGATACCGCAAGCCTCGCCGATGCAGCCAGGCGTCGATTCGCCGAGTTGGATACCCACGCACTGAGAGATATGTGGGCGACGGAAGGTCGTACGGAATGGGCCGAAACGGCTTTGCGCGATGAATTGATCGAGCGCGGGGTTCGCGCCGAAGAGCTTGATGCGGTGGCGATACGTCGTGTCGAAGTGGCCGACGACAAACCGCCTTCGTCACGCGACACGATCTGGGTCTATGGCGTTGTCGGACGTATGGTGACTCTCGTCACGGCGGGGCTGGTCGCCACCATGCTGCGCGCGGTCGGAGAGCCAAAACTTATCGCGTTCGGCATCGTGCTCGTCGTCGGAACCTATGTGGCCATCCTGTTGCGACGCATCTCGATGCAGCGCAAACATCGTCCCGGTGCCGCCGCCAGTTTCGCCATGTATTGGCAAGCTGGCGAAGCATGCCTGGTGCTGCTCGGCGTCATGCTGATAGCACTGTGATTGCGCTACTCGGCTAGTTGCATGGGGATAAAGAAATTTCGCACGCACGAGTAGTCGTCAGAGTCGGCGCGCGCTTTCAGTAGTAGCGCGGAATCGGCTTCAGCTGTGGCGTCTGGTCCGGCAGTTCCAGCAAGGCATCGTCGACGTAGCACCAGCCCCAGCCCTCGGCCGGATCATAGCCTTCGATGATCGGATGCTTGGTGGCGTGGAAATGCGCCGTGGCGTGGCGACCCGGCGACTGGTCGCAGCAGCCGACGTGGCCGCAGCTGCGGCAGATGCGCAGATGCAGCCACTCCGAACCGGTCTTCAGGCATTCCTCGCAACCGCGCGTATGCGGCGTCACGCGGGCGATGTGGGTGAGGTGTGGGCAGTAGTCGCTCATGGGGCATGCTCCGGAATGGAAGCGAGAACCTGATGCAGCGCGGCCACCACCTGGGCGCCTTCGCCCACGGCCGCCGCTACGCGTTTGGTCGAACCTGCACGCACGTCGCCGATGGCGAACACGCCGGGCACGCTGGTTTCCAGCGGCAGCGGTTCGCGTCCGGCGGCCGACCATTGCGGGCCATGACCGGCAAGGCCGGTGCAGATGAAGCCGTGCGCATCCACCTCGACATTGCAGCCGTCCAGCCATTGCGCATTCGGATCGGCGCCGACGAACAGGAACAGGTGTCGCAGCGGGCCGCTCCATTCGGCGCCGCTGTCGCTGTGGCGGAACGTGGCGCCGGCCAATCCGCTGGTCGCATCGCCGCGCAGCGCGGTGACCTCGGTGCGTGCATGCAAGGTGACATTGGGCAGTGCCGCGATACGTTCGATCAGATAGCGCGACATCGACGCTTCCAGCCCGCTGCCGCGCACGACCAGATGCAGATGCTTCACCCGCGGCGCGAGATAGGCGACCGCCTGTCCGGCCGAATTGCCGGCACCGATCAGCGCGATTTCCTCGCCTTCGCACAAGCGTGCTTCCACCGGCGAAGCCCAGTACGACACGCCAGCACCTTCGAACAGGGCGAGGTTCTCGATATCGATGCGTCGATAGCGTGCGCCGGAGGCGACCACGACCGAGCGTGCGCGCATGTCGATGCCGTTCTGCAGCCGCAGCGTGAACAGGTCGCCCGGCTGCCGCTCTTCGCCGCCACACTCCAGCGACGCCACGCTGACCGGTATCGCGATTTCCGCGCCGAATTTCTGCGCTTGGGTGAAGGCGCGCGCAGCGAGCGCGTGGCCCGAAATGCCGGTGGGAAAGCCGAGATAGTTCTCGATGCGCGACGACGCGCCGGCCTGGCCGCCGAACGAGCGCGCATCCAGCACCAGCACCGAGAGCCCTTCGGAGGCCGCATACACCGCGGTGGCCAAACCGGCCGGGCCGGCACCGACCACGGCGACGTCGAACACGCGTTCGGGGTCCAGCTCCGGCGTGATGCCGAGGCAGGCGCCGACCTCGATCTCGGAAGGGTGCTTGAGCAACGCGCCGTTGGGGCAGAGCACGATCGGCAAGTCTTCCTGCTGCAGGCCGAAGCGCTCGAACAGGGCATGGCCTTCGCCGTCATCGGCCACGTTGAGCACCGAATACGGATAGCCATTGCGGGAGAGGAATTCTTCCAGCCGCACCAGCGCGGGCGTACCCGGCCGATCGGCGAGGATCGAGCCGGCACCTTCGCTGATCAAGGCGGTGCGGCGCAGGATGAAGGCACGCATCACGATCTCGCCCAGCTCGGCCGAGCCGATGATCAGCGCGCGCAGGTGCGCGGCATCGAACGGCAGCGCCTCGCAGCCATCGGCGCCGGCGCGCGCCTCGGCCATCGCCGCGCGACTAGCCAGCTGGCTGACTTCACCGGTGATCCCGCCGGCGGGAAGGATCGCGATCAGCTCTTCCTTGCCGGTGGCTTGCCGGCGACGGATCAGCACGTCGCCAGCGGTCACCACGAACACCGGCGCATGCGCTTCGCCCACGCCGTACAGGATGTCACCAGCTTCGAAGCGCCGCGCTGGCCCGGCGGCGAAACGCCGGGCGACTTCGATCTGTGCCGCCGTCAGCACGGGAAACAGCTGTTCGCGTCGCGTCGCGGCCACGCTCATGGTTGATTGCTCATAATGTGCATGGTCATGCAGTCTCACTCGCCGCAGCGTGACTGGCAAGCTATCCAGATGGAAAGTGCCGCGGCTCGCGCGGCCTGCTCATTGCCGCGCGACCAGGCGCAACCCGCGTGGCGTGAGCCAGCGTTCGATGCCCTCGAACAGGCTCTGCACAAGCAACGCGAGTAGGGCCGCGGGCACGGCGCCTTCGAGGATCAGGGCGATATCGTCCAGCCGGATGCCGGTGAGGATCGGTTGGCCGTAGCCGCCGGCGCCGATCAGGGCAGCGAGCGTGGCGGTGCCGACGTTGATCACCGCCGCTGTCTTGATGCCGGCGAGGATCGAGCGCGTGGCCAGCGGCAATTCCACGCGGCGTAGTCGCACGCCGGGCGGCAGGCCCAGGGCGGCGGCGGACTCGCGCAGCTCCGGTGCAATGCCGACCAGCCCAGCATGCGTGTTGCGCACGATCGGCAGCAAGCTATAGAGGAACAGCGCCGCGATCGCCGGCCAGGTGCCGATGCCGAACAGCGGGATCATGAAGACAAACATCGCCAGCGACGGCACGGTCTGCAGGATGCCGGTGAGCCCGATCACCAACTGGCCGAGCCGTCGCAGTCGCGCGGCGAGAATGCCCAGCGGAATCGCCAGCAACACCGCCAGACCCAACGAAAGGATCACCAGCTTGATGTGCTCGATGCTGCGTTGGAGCAACCGCGACCATAGGCCCTGGCCATCGTCACTGGCATGGATGCCGAGGAAATCCGCGACCACTTTGTTCTCCGGCATGCCCTGCAATTTCACCTTGGCATTCATCTGCCGCATGGTGTCTTCATGGATACGGCCAGTAAGTTTGCGCAGCGCTTCGACGAAGCCCGGCGCGCGTTGTTCGAGCGACAGCCGATAAAGGTATACCGCTTCGTAGCGCGGAAAATAGTGCCGGTCGTCGTCGAGCGTACGCAGGTGGTAGTAGGGGATCTCGGCATCGGTGCTGTAGAGGTCGATGGCATCGACCGCGCCGCTGGCCACCGCGCGATACGAAAGCGTGTGATCGAGCCCGCTCACCTTGCTTTGCGGCAGGCCGTAGTTCTGCCGCAGGCCGGGCCAGCCGTCCGTGCGGTCCATGAACTCGTTGGAGAAGCCGAAGCGCAGCTCGGGATGCTGCAGCAGATCGGACAGCCGGGCGATGCGGAGATTCGCTGCGCGGCTCTCGAGCATGCCGATCGCATAGGTATCGCTGAAACCGAGCGAGTCGGTGATGCCGATGCCGAGCGGCTTAAGCTTCGCACGCAAAGCAGGGATGTCGGCATCGGGCTGCACGTCTTTCAGCAGCTCGTGGGTCAGCGTGCCGGTGTATTCCGAATAGACGTCTATATCGCCTTGCAGCAAGGCGCGCCAGAGAATACTGGTGCCACCCAGCTCGCGCCGATGCACGGCGGCGACGCCGACCTGGTCGGCACTGGCGCGTGCGAGCTCGCCCAGCACCACCGATTCGGTGAACTGCTTGGAGCCGATCTGCACCGGTGCGGCGCGCATGCATGCCGGTAGCAGCAACAGGACGATGCATAACAGTCGTGCGGTCGCGCGCATCATCGTTGCGGCTCCGGCAGGCGCCGCTGCGCCTCGACGAAGCGGGTGACGAAGGGATCCGCGGGGCGGTCGCGCAGATCGTCCAGGCGGCCGTCTTGCACGACCTTGCCTTTGCGCATCAGCACTAGTCGCTCAGCGAACCATGCGGCCTCGGCCAGATCGTGCGTGACTACGATGACCGTTTTGCCGAACTGCTCGAAGATGCGTTTCAACTCGTCCTGCAATTCGTGCCGCACGATCGGATCGAGCGCGCCGAGTGGTTCGTCCAGCAGCAGGGCGGCGGGATCAGCCATCAAGGCGCGCATCAGCGCGACACGCTGGCGCTGGCCGCCGGAGAGCTCGGCCGGATAGCGCTGCAGTACGCCGGCGGGCAAGTGGGTGAGTGCGGCGAGTTCTTCGGCACGCTGCCGGATGTGCTCGGCGTCCCAGCCCAGATGACGCGGCAGCAGCGCCAGGTTGCCCAGCGCGGTGAGATGCGGAAACAGCCCGCCTTCCTGGATCACATAGCCAACCCGCCGACGCAATGGCAGTGCCTGCGCCGGTTCGAGTGTGCGCCCATCAATCTTGACGGAGCCTTGGTCGGGATAATCCAGGCCGAGCAGCAGTCGCAGCGCGGTGGACTTGCCCGAACCCGAGCTGCCGATCAAGGCGGTGACAGAACCCGCCGCGAAAGCGAGATCGACACCGTCGAGCGCCAACACCTCGCCATAGCGCTTGCTGGCATGCTCGATGGCGAAGGCAATGCTCGATCTCGGTTCGGCGTCGGGCAAGGCGCACCTGGTGTTTGGAATAGGGTGCATGCATCGTCGTTGGAGGAGCGCCGCGACGGCAGCATGCCAGCCGAACTCTAACCACCTCGGCGCCGCGATGCCATCCGGAAGGGAAAAGGTCTCGCGGAGATCGCGGCCCTGTTCCAGAATGTTCGGCAGGGATGTCGATATGCGTGGGGTCCGTTCGTCGTTTGACGTCATCAGCCGAAAAGCAGGATGGCCTTGTGCCCGGTACGCCCAGGCGCAGGCACGGCACGATGCTTCACCCACCGATCGATCATTCCAACCGAAGGAGAGAAGTCATGCGTTACGCACAAAAAACCACACACATTGCCGCCTTGCTGATGCTGGGCTGCCTGGCAACACCACTGATCGCCGTCGCCGCACCCGCTACTTACACGATCGATCCGAACCACACCTATCCCAGCTTCGAGGCCGATCACATGGGCCTGTCGGTCTGGCGCGGCAAGTTCAACAAGAGCAGCGGCAAGGTCACCCTTGATCGCACGGCTGGCAGTGGCGATGTCGCCATTACGGTTGACATGGCCAGTGTCGATTTTGGCCTGGACACGTTGAACAAGTGGGCATTGGGCAAGGACTTCTTCGACACCGCGCATTACCCCAAGGCGAACTACAAGGGCAAGCTGGCGGGCTTCGTCGATGGCGCGCCGACACGGGTGGATGGCGAGCTTACCCTGCATGGGGTGACCAAGCCGGTCACGCTCAAGATCAACAGCTTCAAATGCATTCCGCATCCGATCTATAAACGCGAACTGTGCGGTGCCGATGCGCTGACCACGATCGACCGTTCGGCCTTCGGCATCGATGCAGGCAAGTCGTACGGCTTCAAGATGGATGTGACCTTGCGCATCCAGGTCGAAGCGCTGGTGGACAAATGATCGACAACGCTTCCGGCCAGCTCGATTTGCTCGGCGGCATCGACGACGCCAAGCCAAGGCACCGGTTGTTTCTCGCCCTGCTGCCGGACGAGGCGACGCGAGGCGCCTTCGTTCGGACCGCGTCTTCGTTGAAATCATCACAGACCGTGTCGCCGGCGCGCTGGGTCGAGTCATCGCGCTACCACGCCACGCTGCATTTTCTGGGCGATCATGCAACCTTGCGCGACGATCTTGTCGCGGCTATTCGCACGGCCATGGATGCGGTGAGCATGGCGCCGTTCGTGTGGACGTTGGATCAGGCCGGCAGCTTTCGCGGTCACGAGCCGCCGTTGATCCTGCTAGGTGCGGCGACACCGGAACCGCTGCAGCAACTCTGGCAGCGACTGCAGCGTGCGCTGGTGCTGGCCGGATTGGGCAAGTCACTGGAACGGCGCTTCACGCCGCACGTCACGCTGGCCTATGCGCGCGATGCTTTGCCCGCGACGGCAATAGCGCCGATTGAATGGCACATCGACGGTTTCGCCTTGCTGCACAGCGTACTGGGCCAGGGCGACGGTTATGAGGTGCTTGGACGCTGGGCTTTCAACGATGGCTGAGCGCAGCCGCGCGATGGCATGGCTGGTGAAACTCTGATGCACGATTTTTCAATGAAGCTGTCGATCCGACGAATGCTCGTTCGTCGTCCAGATAAGAACCCGGTTTCATCGACCGCACAATCCGATCGACGGGTTCCCCACTCAATAATTTTAGGAGAGCGATCATGCGATTCATGCTTATGGTAAGAGCGACCAAGGATTCCGAGGCCGGCGTCATGCCGAGCGAACAGCTGATGACCGAGATGGGCCGGTTCAACGAGGAACTGGTCAAGGCTGGCGTATTGCTGGCCGCCGAGGGCCTGCAGTCCAGCGCGAAGGGCGCGCGGGTCCGTTTTTCTGGCAGCAAGCGCAGCGTGATCGACGGACCGTTTGCCGAGACCAAGGAACTGATCGCCGGTTTCTGGCTGATCCAGGTGAAGTCGCTGGACGAAGCGATCGAATGGGTGAAGCGCTGCCCCAATCCGTTCGAGGGCGAATCCGATATCGAGATCCGGCAGGTGTTCGAAGCCGACGATTTCGGCGCGGAACTCACGCCGGAGCTGCGTGAGCAGGAAGAGCGCCTGCGCGCGCAAGTCGCCGAACGCGGTTGATGCTCTGACCGGTTCCAATCAAGTTATGGGTGGATTTCCATGTTCATGATCATTCTGTTTGTCGTTGTACTGTTGATCATCTCGGTGCTCACCGCCGCCGCTACACGGCCGGACACCTTCCGTGTGGAGCGCAGCATTGCCATCAAGGCACCGCCGGCGAGAATCTTCGACTTGATCGACGACTTCCATCGCTGGAGCGAATGGTCGCCGTATGAAGACCTCGATCCCACGATGAAGCGGACTTTCGACGGCACGACCCGCGGTGTAGGTGCCATCTATGCTTGGGAAGGCGATGGCAAGGTCGGTGCGGGACGCATGGAAATTCAGAAGTCCATATCGCCGGCGCACATCGCGATCCAACTCGATTTCAGCCGTCCGTTCAAATCGAACAACATCGCCGAACTCACCCTGACGCCGCGCGGCGAGGCGATCGAGGTGACGTGGGCCATGCACGGCCCGAGCCCGTTCATAAGCCGCTTGATGGGCCTGTTCTTCAATCTGGACAAGACGATCGGCGAAGGCTTCGAGACGGGCCTGGCGAACATGAAGGAGGCGGCGGAGGCGTTTTGAGAAAGCTGCGCTAAAGCCAAGAAGAACGAGATTCTCGGGGTGCGACTCGACTGCGAAAGCCATCGGTTTGCGGCATGTCCACATCGCGTCGGTTGAAAGCACCGCGCCGTCAACTGTCAGTTTCTACAATGGCCCATAGCTGCCGCATTCTCTAAGTTAGCGGAGAGCGGACGAGGTTACAGGTTGATCCAGGGCAAACAACGGCGTTTGCATCAATTGCCATTCTTGGCGGGAGCACTGCGTGGCCATGGTTTTTCGAGATGCATCCGATACGAACTGCTTGTGTGTCGTTCACGCTCCCGCTCCGTCGGTGAGCAAGTCGCTGAATTTCCTGTGCCGGATTCTGCAAGGAGCTAGTGCAAGTCGAGCCCTTCGAAATGAGGCACTCGCGGGGGCGGCTCTATCGAATATGCCGATGCTAAGCACAGCGGCCGATTGCACTCTCTATGCGCGGCAACAACGCAGCCGCGGCGTGCGGATGCCGCTCGCGTAAAGGCGACGGGGCTGGAAGGCTCACGACTTATTAGTGCCCGCTTCGGTTCGCGGTAATCGGTTTGCCGAACAGGCTATCGACCAGGGCCACCGAAACCAGGGCCGTGTCGTTGTTCTTGTCGAGAATCGGATTTAGCTCGACGATATCCAGCGATCCCACGCAGCCGCTATCTGCGATCCTCTCCATCACCCATTGCGCTTCACGATAATTGGGGCCGCCGGCTAGGGTGGTACCACGCCCGGTGTGATGCTGGGATCGAGAAAATCGACATCGAAGGTGACGTGTATGTGAGTGTTTTCATCGACGCCTTCGAGCGCCTGTTCCATGACCTGCTTAATGCCGAGCTCTTCAATTCGTCGCATGTCATAGACGGGTAACGTGCGGCGCTTGATCAATAGTCGCTCGCCCGCATCGATAGAGCGCGTGCTGATCTGGCGAATGTCGCAGGCGCGGATCGCCGGAGCATCACCGCCTTTGTGCGTCAACGCGGGTGGCCGGCCGTTTGCTATGCGGAGAAAAACATCCGCATCAACGTGGTGGCGTCTGGCGCGATCGCCACCGAAGCCAGCAAGGCACTCCTGAGCCACGAGCTTAAGTCCGAACTGTCCGCGAAATCGGCCATGCAGCGCATGTCCGAGCCGGAGGAGATCGTCCGCGCTTCCTTATGGCTATGCTCTGACGAAGCATGCGATATCACCGGCGTCACTCTTCCGGTAGATGGAGGCATGGCTGTGAAGTAATTCGCCGTGGCAAATCAGGCTGGCCGGCACTGCGAATTCCCCTGTGCAACCTGAAGTGTGGTCGCTGCAGGGACAGTCCGGGGTCAGATCAGCCCTTGGCGGACAGGAATATAGGCATTCCCCTACAGCGCCCAGCCTTGGGATTGAGGATGATGAATTCGCCTGGAAAGTCGGTCCTCTGCTGACTCCCGGGTGCCCCGGGTGGATCAGTCC
>Ga0302314_10000096_pt1 | contig 143749 bp, 136 predicted proteins | sample III_Palsa_N2_3_FD_200533 | JGI IMG/M metagenome (GOLD analysis project Ga0302314, IMG submission 200533) | Peat permafrost microbial communities from Stordalen Mire near Abisko, Sweden - III_Palsa_N2_3 | ecosystem: Environmental > Terrestrial > Soil > Palsa > Peat permafrost | place: Sweden... | reverse complement strand
CGAGGCAGGGATGCCGATGCCGTTTCAGACAGGCCAGGGATGGCCTGTCTGAAACGCCCACCTCGGCCGAGAAGCGCAGGGCACCCTCTCATCGCGCTTCTTCTTTTCGCGATGAGAGGGCGCAGACTCCGGGGCGGCTCTTTTGGTTACTTTTGGAGCTGTTGCCAAAAGTAACTCGCCGTAGGCGAAAAACTTCGCCAGGGCGTCAGGAGGATCTAGGCACGCGCGCAAGCGCACGCTGCGCGGCTTCAAGATGAAGCGGTGAGGCCAGATCCTTCGCTGCGCTCAGGATGACAAGGGGAGTTTGATGCTGGTCCCTCCCTCGATACGCGTTGCTACGCAACACTACTCGGGACATTCGGAACAGCACGCCCGTCAGGGCGGGCACTCGGGACGAACGGAGTTTGGTGCTTGATCATGTGAAAAGCGCCCCTCTCCCCTACCCCTCTCCCCATAAATGGGGCGAGGGGAAACCGACAGGCGCAAAAAAGCCGCGCCGGCTAAGACCGGCGCGGCTGGTTTGAAACGACCAGAACGACCAGCTAGACCGCCTTGAGCAGGAACTTGGCGATCTTTTGCGTGAAGTTCGTATACGGCGGATAGAACATCCAGTTGCTGGAGATCTGCGTCCGCACCACGGCGCGCTCGTGCGAGAAGGCCTTGAAGCCGTAGTGGCCGTGGCCGCTGCCGATGCCGGAGTTGTTGACGCCGCCGAAAGGCAGGTTGCCGTGCAGGAACTGCACCACCGAGTTGTTGATGCAGGCGCCGCCGGAGGTGGTCTGCTGCATCACCTTCTGGATGTTCGCCTCGGTCTTGCTCCAGATGTACAGGGCCAGCGGCTTTTGGTCGGCGTTGATGCGGCGGATCACGTCGTCGAGATCGCTGTAGGAGAGGATCGGCAGCAGCGGGCCGAAGATTTCCTCCTGCATGATCTTGGCGTCGTCGGGAATGTTGTCGAGCAGGGTCGGCGCGATGTAGCAGTTCTGCTCGTCGACGTCGCCGCCGGTGAGGGTGCGGGCGCCGCGCGCCTTGGCATCGTCGAGCAGGGCCTTGATGCGGCCGGTGTGGCGCTGGTTGACCACGCGCGCCAGGAACGGGCTGGTCTTCTGCGCAGCGGCATCGGCGCCGTAGGCGGTGTTCAGGGTTTCCCGGCACAGGCGCACGAATTCGTCCTTGACCGAGGCGTGGACGTAGATGTGATCCGGCGCGATGCAGGTCTGGCCGTTGTTGGTGTACTTGGACCACATCAGGTTGCGCGCCGCTTCCTTGAGGTTGGCGCTGGCGTCGATGATGGTCGGCGATTTGCCGCCCAGTTCGAGGGTGACGCTGGTCAGGTGCTTGGCGGCGGCGGCCATCACCACCTTGCCGATGGAGGGCGCGCCGGTGAAGAAGATGTGGTCGAACGGCAGCGCCAGCAGCGCGCTGGATACCGCCACGTCGCCCTCGAAGATGGCGACCTCGTCCTCGGGGAAGATTTCGCGCACGATCTTGACCATCACCGCCGACAGGTTCGGCGTCATCTCCGAGGGCTTGAGGATGGCGGTGTTGCCGGCCGCGATGGCGGAGACCAGCGGGCCGAACGTCAGGTTCACCGGGTAGTTCCACGGCGAGATGATGAGGCAGCGGCCCTTGGGCTGGTACTGCACCCAGCCCTTGAGGCCGAGCGTGGCGCGCGTCGGCATGACCCGCGCCGGCTTCATCCACTTGCGCAGGTGGCGCACGGTTTCCTTGGCCTCGATCACCACGCTGAGGATTTCGGTGATGTCGACTTCCGCCGGCGGCTTCTTGAAATCGGCGTAGCCGGCCTTGTAGAAATCCTCGGTGTGCGCGATCACCGCGTCCTTGAGCTTGTTGATCTTGGCCTTGCGCTCGTCCAAGGTGGAGCTGCGCAGGCGCAGGGCGGCGAGACGCTGCTTCTCGAATACGCGCTGGATCTCGCTGTCGAGATTCTGCTGGGCGACGGCGGAGGGCAGATAGGAAACGACTGTGCTCATGGGGGAACTCCTCGGGCAAAACTGGCGGCGCAAGGGCCCGCGCCGCTTATTGAACGACCGTCCGAGCTTAAGCAAAAAGCCGCTGACGCGCTAGCACGACGGCGTCACTGGCCGGCTGCCTTGCTGCAGGCTCCGGCCAAGCTTATTCCGGATCGTCGCCGGGCGAGCCTATCGAAGGATAGGGGGCGATTTTCACGCCCCACGGAAATGCCGCTTACCCGGCCTGGGCAGCCTGGGCACCCCAGATATGGACCCCGTATTTCAGGTACCCGCTGACATTGTTGAGGCGCGCATCCTGCTCGGTCGCCATCGGCAGCACCTCGCCCTCGATCTGCTGCTGCAGGAACGGCGCCAGCGCGGCCCCGCCGCCGCCCGTGATGACGATGGCGTCGAGGTCCCAGTCGTCCGCCCACAGGCGGTTGGCCTCGGTGGCGATGCGCGTGGCGAGCTGGCTGTAGGCCTGCTGCGCCAGCGTGGTGAGGTCGTACTTCTGGCCCTTGATCTTGATCACGCCGCGCGTCACCGCCTCGTACAGGCGGTACAGCTCGACCTGGGTGCCGCTTTTCTCGTGCAGCAGGTTGGCGATGGCGTTGTAGGCCACCGACATGCCGGAGTCGGTGGACAGGCTGCCACGCTCGGAATAGCGGGTCTTGTCGCTGATGGTGAAATCGGTGGTGCGGAAGCCGATGTCGATGACGCCGATCTTTTCGGTGACGAAGCGCTGGTTCAGCGCCTTGCCCGCCCCGTCCAGCATCAGGTTGAACAGCGAGCCGAAGGGCTGCGGCACCACCCGCACCTTTTCGATGTAGATGGTCTTGTCCTCGCGCGTGCCGTTGGCCTGCACCACGGTGACGGTGTGGCGCTGCTGCAACAGGGTGGTGAGGGGGTCCTTGTACTTGCGGAAGAAGCTGATCGGCAGGCCGGTGACCAGGCGCACCGGATCGCCGTGCTCGACGTAGGGCGCCAGCGCCGCCAGGCCCAGCACCTTGGCGTATTTGGCGATGAACTGCGCATGGTCGAGGGTGAAGCCGCGGCCGCGCGACTGCGTCTCCGCCAGCTCGCCGACGAACACGTCCTCGCCGCCGATGGAGAAATGCCGCGGCTGCGCCGCCTGCGTCGGCAGCAGCGCCTCGGCGAACTGGATCGGGTTGGCCTCGCCGACGATGGATTTGAACACCTGGAACTGGCGGCCATCCGTGGCCTTGGTGTAACCGAAGCCGATATCCGCGGCCAAAATACGCATGCGCAAACTCCCTCGCCCTGCAAATAAGTGATGGCGGGGGTTGTAGCATGGGGGCCGGGCACGGTCAAAAGCGCGGCGCGCCGGGATTTCCCGTCTGCGCAGGCGCGTGCCGAAGGTATACATCCAGGGGAGATCGAAGATGAAGGCGCTGCGCACTCCGGATCAACGCTTTGCCCGGCTGCCGGGCTATCCGTTCGCGCCGCGCTATGTCGGGATCGACGGGCTGCGCATGCACTATGTCGACGAGGGCCCGCGCCAGGCGCCGCCGGTGCTGATGCTGCACGGCGAACCCAGCTGGTCCTACCTGTACCGCAAGATGATCCCCGTGTTTGCCGGGGCCGGCCTGCGCGCCGTCGCGCCGGACCTGATCGGCTTCGGCCGCTCCGACAAGCCGGCGCGGCTGGCGGACTACAGCTACCAGCGCCACGTCGACTGGATCGGCGCCTTCATCGAGCAACTGGATCTGCGCGACATCACCCTGGTATGCCAGGACTGGGGTTCGCTGATCGGGCTGCGCCTGGCCGCCGAGCAGGAGTCGCGCTTCGCCCGCATCGTGCTGTCCAACGGCTTCCTGCCCACCGCGCGGCAGGCCATGCCCCGCGCCTTTAAGCTGTGGCGGGCCTTTGCCCTGTATTCGCCGTGGTTTCCGATCGGCCGCATCGTCAACTCCGGCTGCTCCGACAAGCTGCCGCCCGAGGTCATCGCGGCCTATGACGCGCCCTTCCCCTCCGCCCGCTACAAGGCCGGCGCGCGCGCTTTCCCGCGCCTGGTGCCGGACCGCGAAAGCGATCCCGCCGTGCCGGCCAACCGCGCCGCCTGGGACAAGCTGGGCCAGTGGCACAAGCCCTTTCTCACCGCGTTCGGCAGCCGCGACCCGATCACCCGCGGCGCGGACCTGTTCATGCAGCGGCAGGTGCCGGGCGCCGCCGGCCAGCCGCACACCACCATTCGCAAGGCCGGGCATTTCATCCAGGAAGACCGCGGCGAGGAACTGGCCCAGGTGACGCTGGATTTCATCCGCGCCAATCCCGTGTAGGTCGGCCTTCGGGCCGACTGCGCTGTCGCCCTGAAGGGCGACCTGCGATCAGACCTTGATCAGGTGCGCCAGGCTGGCGCCGTGCTGTTCCCAGTTGCGGCCGTCGAAATCCTCCACCGTCACCTGCTCCAGCGTGCCCGGATCGAGACAGCGCAGGTTGATGGAGAAGCCCTCGGGATGCGAACGCGGCACATAAAACGACTTGATGCCGCAGACGGTACAGAACAGGTGCTTGGCCACGCCGGTGTTGAAGGTGTAGGCCTGCAACTGCGCCGAGCCGGAGAGCAGGGTGAAATCCGCAGCCGGCACGATCAGGTGCAGAAAGCCGCTCTTGCTGCACACCGAGCAATTGCAGTGCTGCGCAGTGAGCCGCGCCGGCGCGCGCACCTCGAAGCGCACCGCGCCGCAGTGACAGCCGCCGCGATGGGTGATCTTGTCCATGCGCGCAGTTTAATGAAAGTCTATGCCCGCAAACCGTTGACGCGCGGGTGACGGCGCAACGCGCGGCCGCGCCATAGATGCATGGCAAACGCCGGCAGCGCCAGCAGGCCGATGACGATGTGCAACTGCCGGCACAGGGCGCGCGCCTGATCGCCGCCGAAATAGTAGAGGCCGTAGCCGCTGACGATCAGCAGCAGCGCGCTGCTCAGGAACACGCCGCCGGCCAGGCGATTGCGCCGCAGCCGCCAGAAGCGGTGGATATGGGTGGAGAGCAGGCTGCCCAGCACCATCAGGCCGAGCATCGCGGCGGCGCCGTGCAGCTTCAGCATCCACGGCTCCAGCGGATTGGGCGCGGGGCCAAAGTCGCCCTGCCGCATGAACCAGCCGTGCAGGACATAGTGGGCCAGGCCGCTGACGAACAGCAGGACCAGCACCAGATAGGCGCAGCGGCGATGGATCAGGCTGAGCATGGGCGGATTTTCGGAGTGCTCACGCCGCTGCCGCGGCCGGTTGCTGAACGTAGGCCTGGGCGCCGTAAGCCGCGAGCACCCGCTCCGTCACATCCGGCGCCGCGAACAGCACCAGCTTGGTAAGGGCATCGGCGCTCATGCAATCGGCGGCGCGCACGCTGACGCTGGCATCGCCGAGCCAGGGGCGCTGGCTGCGCGGATCGAGCAGCGGCGATACCGCGTCCGCCGCGTCATCGCGGCGCGAGAAATAATTGGCGGAAGTGGCCAGCGCCTCGTTGCACAGGCTGAAGCTGTGCGCGCTCACGGCGGGATTTTGCGGATGGCGCAGATGCACCGTTTGCGGCTGCGCGCCCAGCGCGCGCAGATCGCCGCCGGCGTTGACCAGGGCCGATTCGACACCGGCCTGGCGCAAGGCGTCGATGGCGCAGTCCACCGCGTAACCCTTGGCGATGCCGCCGAGATCGATCAGCAGGGGTCGATGGAAGCGCACGCGACAATCTTCCAGCAATTCGATGTCCGCCCAGTTGCCTTCGTATGCGGCGGCTGTGGGGTTGGGTGGCAGATAACCCCAGTCGCTCAGACGGGCGCCGACGGCGATATCAAACGCGCCCTCGCTGAGCCGCGACAGGCGCTGCGCCGCAGCCAGCACGGCCCAGGTCTGCGCATCGACACGCAGCGGCCGATGCAGCGCCTCGCGATTGAGTGCCGATACGGTGCTGGCCGCATCGTGGAAGCTCATCAGGACGTGCACCCGCTGCACCGCCGCGAACGCGGAGTCGATGGCCGCATGCAGCCGGGCCGGCGGCTGCGCCGCGGCGGCGCGGATTTCCACCAGCGTGCCGAGCAGCGGCTGCGCGCGCCGGATTTCAGCGCTGGGTGGCGGGTTGTTCACTGGCCTGGGCGACGGGCTGGGCGATGGCGATGGCATAGGTGGCCAGCAGGCGGCGCACGCCTTCGGTGAGGTGCTCGCTGGACAGGGTGGCGCCGCTGATATTCTGGATGCCGTCGCCGATGCGCAGGGCATCGCCGTGCTGCTTGCCGCTGAACTGCGCCCGCCAGCGCGGGTTGCGTACGTCGCTGCCATAGGCTTCGCGGTATTCGAGGATTTCCAGCTGGCGTACCTTGCCGTCGGCGCCCAGCGCCACGGCGTAGGTGATGAGATCGTGCTTGCCGATCACCGCATCGACGAAGAAGTAGCCGTCGCCGGCCTTCCAGGCGCGCAGCGAGCCGCTGTAGACCTTCACCCCCGCGTCCTGCTCGATGGCGGCGGTCTGCGCCGGCGTCAGGCTCAAAGGCAGCGGCGTCAGCGCCTGCTCGCCGAACATCAGCTTCTGCGCCTCGTCCACGCTCAGGTAGACGGTGGCCTGCGCCGGGGCGCAGACGGCGACGGCGGCGAGGGGCAAAAACAGCAGGCGGCTGGACGGAATCATGCGCTATGGTCCTCCAGCCGCCCGCGTATTCGCAAGCGTAACGAGAATGCTACTCAGACGCTTTTGCTTCCAGACCCCTAGAAGCCGAGGCCCAGGCCGAGGTCGAAGCGGCTGAAATTGCTGTTTTGCTGGAACGACTGGAAATCGGCTTTCAGCACCACGTGCGGCGTGACGTAGAAGTTGGCGCCATAGGTCCAGACACGATCGTGGTTGACCGGCCAGTAGCCGTAGTCGCCGGGATTGGCGGAAACCGGCACCAGGCCCTGCGGCACCACCGGGCCCGAGGTGCCCTCGTAGCTGGAACCCATGCTGTACTTCTCCCAGCGCACGAACGGCGAGATGCGATAGGTGTTGTTCTGCCAGACGGTGTAGGCGCCCTGCATGTAGTAACCGTAAAACGCCGAGGGGATCGGGTTGGGCGAGCCCGGGTTGGAAGCGTTGGCCACCGCCAGATTGGTGATCGAGCCGCGCGCGTACAGCGCCGACAGGTCGAACTTGCCGGGGGTCCAGCGTGCGTGGGTTTCCCACAGGGTGATGCGCTGGTCGCCGTTGATCGGCGCATTCGGCGGGGCCGCCACCTTGACCGCGTTGCCGGTGAACACGGCGGCGCCGAGGTTGAGGCCGGGCAGGCCGGTGTAGCTCAGGGCGCCGTATTCGGCGAGGTGGCTGGCATTGGCCAACGCCAGTTCCTGGTGGCTCGCCTGCAGCGGCGCCACGTCGTTGTCTTCCATGTCCAGCGCGGTGATGTACTGCGGGAATTCCGGCGCGTAGTTCCACTTCGACAGGTCCTGGCCGGTGGTCAGGCCGACGTTCCAGCCGATGCCGATGTCGGTATTGCCGTGGAAGTTGAAGCCGCCCTCGCGCCAGGTGCTGGGGATGATCAGTGTTTCTACAAAATTGCGCTGCACGCCGTAGAAATTGGTCGGCTCGTGGTGCTCGTTGAGCAGGCCGAACGGCATCAGGAACAGGCCGCCGCGCACGGTGGCCCAGTCGGTGAGCTGGTGATCGACGTAGAACTGCTCGACTTCGAATTCGCCGACGTCGCTGGCCGAGGACACGGCGTGCTCGACTTCGTACTCGGAGTTGAAGCTGGTGCGGTCGTCGAAGGTGTAGCCGATGCCGAACACCGCGCGCGCCAGATCGGCCTCGGTGCGGTTCGGCTCGTGGATCGGCCGGGTGTAGTAGACCTCGCCGTAGCCCCACAGGCTGAGATTGTCGAACAGCGAGGAGCCGCGCACCGATTGCGCGGCCACCGGCTGCGCCGGCGGCTGGGCCGCCTGCTGCACCACCTGCTGCTGGGTCTGTTGCTGCTGCTGCGACAGTGCCTGGTTCTGCGCCTTGAGCTGCTCCAGCTGGGCCTTCAGCTCCTGCAGCTGCTGCGACATCTGGTCGACCTTCTGCTCCAGTTGCTGCTCCACCGCCGCGCTGTTGGCGGCGGGATCGGCGGCCGCGGTGGCGGAAGCCGACAGCACGGCTGCCGCGATCAGGAGTTTCACGCCGGACTTGCTTTGAATTTTCATGACGGGAGGGGCGTAGTGGTAAGCCGTGGTTACTTGGACGAAACGGCGGCGCGAGCCGTCGCGGAGGTCGTGGTGATGACGGTCACCGGCGCCGTGCACTGCGCCGGCACGTTGTAGGCCGAGGGATTGCTCGGGTCGTAGCCGTCGGTGAGGGTGCAGAGGAAGGCGATGATGTTTTCGATATCCTCGGCATCCAGGGTCGGCGCCTGGCCGCCGCCGATGACCGGCGGGGTGTAGGGAATCTCGCCGATGTTGACGTTGGCGTCGTAGTCGACCGGTAGGTCGTTGTATTCGAACTGGTCGGGCGTGCCGTCGGCGGCGGTGTAGAAGGTACCGACCGCGACGTAGGGATTGCCCTGCGCCGACCCGGCATCGACCGGATTGGGGTTGTTGCCGGTGTTGTTGTTGATGTCGCGCGTCACATACCACTCCACCACCTGCTGCAGCGTATTGAACCTGCCGTTATGGAAATACGGCGAGGTGATGGCGATGTTGCGCAGGGTCGGCACCTTGAACTGGCCGCAGACGGTAGTGGTGGTGGCCAGCGACACGCGCGGGTTGGGATCGTTGTCCGGCGGCGCGAACGGCGCGCACAGGCCCATGTCGTAGAAGGCGTATTCCGCGTCCGAGGGCACATTGGTTTCCACCGGCAGATAGGTCAGCGGCGTGCCATCCACCGGGCTGACCGGGTTGGCGCTGTTGGCCGGGATGTTCCAGTTGCGCGGAATGCCGATGTTGTCGTAGCTGAAATCGGTGAACAGGGCGTGGTCGCTGAAACCCTGGCGCTGGCTCGGGTGGCAGGCGGTGCAATTGCCCTTGACCGGATTGTTGAACAGGGCCAGACCGGCCTGCTCCTGCGCGGTGAGCTGGGCTTGGCCCTGCAGCCAGTAGTCGTACTTGCTGCTGAAGGGGTGGAAGTCCGGGTCTTCGGTCTCGTAGGCGGCGATGGCCAGGCCGATGTCCTGCAAGGCTGTATCCGGATCGCTCAGGGCGCCGCTGCCATAAACGGAGACGAAGGCCGCCAGCGAGGCCGGCGAATTCTGCAGCCGCGTCACCACCGCGGCGGAGTCGGCATTGGCCATCTCGAACGGCGTGACGAAGGGCTGCTCGGCCTGCACCGCCAGCGAGGAGGCGCGGCCGTCGCGGAAAAAGCCGCCGATCAGGTTATTGCCGTCGAACGGCGGCGTGAACGAGGCATACATCAGGGACGGCGCGTTGCGGAAGCCGGGCAGGCTCATGTTCGGCCCGCCCAGCGGCACCGGCAGGCCATGGTCGGGGCCGGAAGCGGTGGGATCGGCGGTGAATGCGTAGTTGGCGACATGGCAGGTTCCGCAGGACTGCTTGCCCGAGGCGGACAGGGCGACATCGTGAAACAGTTGCTCGCCGGCGGTCGCTGCCGCCGACATGCCCTGCGGCGCCGCGCCGCTGCTGCCATTGCCGCAGGCGGCCAGACCCGCGAGGACGGCGAGCACCGCCCAGCGGCAAAGCTGCGTGGAAACTTTGTGAGCCATCACTCCCTTTCTTCCCTAGTACGCGGCACAGGTACGCAGCACAGCGGTCGTCGCCGCCTCGATGCAATAGCTGGATAATAATGAGAAGGATTCGTATTAGCAAGCTGAGAAGCAGTCTCATGCCGCTCGTGATGCACCATGCCGCGGCGCAAGCCCTTGCCGTGGGTCAGACGGGCTGTGTCGGACCACATCGGCGGAGGGGCAAGAAATCAGTTCCAACGGCGGGCGATCGGGCCGATAATCTGCGCCCATGAATCTGCCCTTCACCAAGATGCACGGCCTCGGCAACGACTTCGTCGTCATCGACGCCACGCGGGCGCCGCTGCACGAGTGGTTGCGGGCGCCCTCGCCCGCCCTGCTGCGCCAGCTCACCGACCGCCGCTTCGGCGTGGGCTGCGACCAGGTGCTGCTGATCGAGCCGGCGCCGAGCGCGGATGTGGACTTCGGCTACCGCATTTTCAACGCCGACGGCTCCGAAGTCGGCCAGTGCGGCAACGGTTCGCGCTGCCTGGCGCGCTATGTGCGCGACCACGGCCTCAGCGACAAGCGCCACCTGCGGGTAAAGACCGACACCAGCCTGCTGGAGCTGTATCTGCTCGACGACGGCCAGGTGCGGGTCAACATGGGCGCGCCGCGCCTGGAGCCGGCCGAGATCCCGATGATCGTGCACAGCCCCCTGGCGGGGGCTTCCCTCACCCCGCCAATCGCTCCGCGATCGGCCCTCCCCTCTCCCGCTGAGCGGGAGAGGGACGATGGTCGGAGGCAAAGCCTCCGCTCACCTACTGGCGGCCGCTCGCCCGAATACAGCCTGACCCTGGCCGACGGCACCGCCCTGGCCTGCGGCGCGGTGAGCATGGGCAATCCGCATGCGGTGATCGAGGTGGCCGACGTCGATACCGCGCCGGTGGCGGCGATCGGCGAGGAATTGCAGCGCCATCCGGCGTTCCCGCAGCGGGTCAATGCCGGCTTCGTGCAGTTTGTTGACGGCGGCCATGCCAGACTGCGCGTGCATGAACGCGGCGCCGGCGAGACCCTGGCCTGCGGCAGCGGCGCCTGTGCGGCGATGGTGGTGGGGCGCATCTGGGGCAAACTGGACGCTAGCGCCGCCATTGCGGTGCGCGGCGGCACGCTGCAACTGGAGTGGGCGGGAGAAGAAGAGCCGGTGTGGATGACCGGACCGGCGGAAACGGTATTTGAAGGGAGTCTGGTGTGGCCGAAGTAAGCGAACCGAAGGAACAGGCGGCGGATGCGGCGGCGCCGGCCGAGACGGCCAGCGAAGCGCAGGTGGTGGCCTATCTCAAGGCCCATCCGCAACTGCTGACCGATCACCCGCAATTGCTGGAAACTCTGGAACTGACCCATGCCGCCGGCTCGGCGGTGTCGCTGATCGAGCGCCAGGTCGAGTTGCTGCGCGGCAAAAACGCGCGGCTGGAAGCGCGCCTGAACCGCCTGATCGACACCGCCCGCGACAACGAGACCCGCGCCGAAAGCGTGCTGCGCCTGGCGCGCACCCTGATCCGCGCGCCCTCGCTGGCCAATATCGTGGTCGGCCTGCGTGCCTCGATGCGCGACGATTTCGATATCGACGAGGTGTTCGTCGGCCTCAATGCCGGCGCCTACAAGCGCCATGACATCGAGGGCATCGTGCCGATCGACGCCAGCGGCGCCGTGGCCCGCGCCTACGACAATTTCATCCGCACCCGCCTGATCGAATGCGGGCCGATCAGCGAGGAGCGCGCCAGGCTGCTGTTCCCGAAAGCGGAGCAGCCGGTGCTGTCGGCCGCGGTGGTGCCGCTGGAAAAGGAAAAGAATCTCGGCATGCTGGCCCTGGGCTCGCGCGACGCGGAACGCTTCCAGCCGCGCCAGGGCAAGCTGTTCCTCGAAATCACCGCCGAGCTGGTGGCTGCCGCGGTGCGCGCGCGCCTGACATGACCGACGCCGCCAGCGCACTCGATCGGCTGCTGGCTGATTACCTGCGTCATCTGCGCGTCGACAAGCGCGCCGCCGAGCACACGCTGGCGGCGACCAAACGCGACGGCAGCGCCTTTCTCGCCTACTGCGCCGAGTGCGGCATTGACGAGCCGAAGCGCGTCGACATCCACACCGTGCGCGGCTTCATCACCCGCCTGCATCGCAAAGGCCAGCAGCCGTCCAGCCTGCGGCGCTACCTGTCGAGCCTGCGCGGCCTGTTCCGCCATGCACTGCGCGAGGGGCTGGCCGAGCACAACCCGGTGGCCGGCGTGCGCGGCCCCAAAGGCAAGCGCGAACTGCCCAAGGTCATCGTCACCGAGGATCTGGGCAATGCCCTGGATCTGGAGGCGGAGAGTGAGCTGGGCCTGCGCGACAAAGCCATGGTCGAGCTGTTCTACTCGGCCGGCCTGCGCCTGGCGGAATTGCAGAAGCTCGACGTGCCGGCCGGGGACCGCTTTCCCGACGAAGTGCGAGTGCTCGGCAAGGGTAGCAAGGAGCGCATCGCGCCGGTCGGCGGCAAGGCGCGCGCGGCGCTCGACGCCTGGCTGGGTGAGCGCCGCGAGATCGCCGCGGCGGACGAACCGGCGCTGTTCGTCGGCCGCAACGGCCGGCGCCTGTCGCAGCGCTCTATCCAGCTGCGTCTCGCCGCCTGGGCCAGCAAGGTCGGCCTGCCGGTGCACCTGCATCCGCACAAGCTGCGTCACTCCTTCGCCACCCACATGCTGGAAGCGAGCGGCGACCTGCGCGCAGTGCAGGAACTGCTCGGCCACGCCAATCTCGCCACCACGCAGATCTACACCCAGCTTGACTGGAAACGCCTGGCCAAGGTCTATGACGAGGCGCATCCGCGAGCCAAACGCAGCAGCGGCAAGTGATTAGTGATTAGTAAGGACTCCGGCGCTGGCGCGGTGTTTTTTACTAATCACTAATCACTGACCACTGCCGTCGAAGCTGGTCGACGGCCTTGCCGCTACCTGGCAACCGGCGCCTTGCCGATGCCGCAGAGCGCAACCAGCGGCGCGGCAAACGCGGCGGAGCCACCGGCCAGCCAGGCGCCGCCGGCACAGCCGGCGCCGAAGCCCAGTTCAATCACCAGGGCGATCAGCAGCCCCTTGCTCCACGGCAAGCGGCGCGTAGCAACGGCGTGCTGCACCTGCGGCGGGCGACCCAGGTGCAGCACGCCGGCGATGCGCCGGCGCCAAGCGCTGGTGAAGGCCAGGCACTGGCCGATGAGGAAGGCGAGAAAGGCGCAGCAGGCCACGGCTCAGTCCGCCGGGCTGACACGGAAGGCCTGCCGCGCACTCAGCAGCGCATATACCGTCGCCGCGCCGCGCGCGTCGGCGGTGACCGTGGCTTGCCGCAGGCCTTCGCAGCGGTAGGTGGCGCCGGGACGAAGCTGGCTCAATTCCAGCGGATAAATGCCGCCCGCCGCGGCGGGACGGCCCGGATGCAGCACGCAGTTCAGCGCACCGCCGTCGTTGCGGGCGCTGCTTACCATCACGTCGGGATAAGGCGCCGAGGCGAGCAGCGGGCCGCTCAGGGTTTCCGCCGCCACGCCGCGCGCATGCATGTCGCGGCGCGTGGCGGCGCCCTGGCTGAACAGTCCGAGCAGGCTGGCGTGGGCGAAGTTCGACACGCCCTGGTGCGCCACCACGCCATCCTCTTCGCTGCGCGGGAACTCGTCGCGCACCCGCTGGCGCAGCAGCTCCAGCACTTCGCTGTCGCCCATCTCCCCCGCCGCCGCGCCCACCTGGGCATAGGTGGTGATCATCGACTTGCGGTAGTTGCCGGTGTCGATTGCGTCCCAGCCTCGGGTCAGCAGATCGACCTTGCCGTCCGCCACGCGGATGAAGTCGAGGCGGGCGATCTCCCAGGCACGCCGCGCCACGTCCGGCAGGATGCCGTGCAGGAAATAGGCGGTGACGCAGTCCGCCATCACCGAGGTCAGCGCGGCGATGGTCAGGCCGGTGCGGGTGGAACGGATCGCCAGGGTGCGGCCGTCGACGGTGGTGAATTCGTTGTCGAAGTGCCGGCGATAATCGGCCTCGATCTCCGACCACCAGCGGGTGCCGTAGAGGCGGTCGTGAATCTTCAGCGTGATGCCGCCGAAGTTGTTGCACAGCGGATAGATCCAGTTCGGTTCGCAGGGAAACAGGGTGAAGCGGCTGCGCTTGAAGTTGCGGTACACGACCTCGGCCAATTGCGAGAAGGTGTAGCGCCACTCGCGGCCGTCCGGATGGCGCAGCACCATCGGCTGGTCGTTGTAGCGGCTGTCGCCGGTATTGGAGATGTATTCCGACAGCAGCGCGCCGAACCAGCCGGAGTACATGATGTTGTCGCGCGGTACCGGGTCCGGGTCGAGGCTGAGATTGCCCCAGGCATTTTCCAGCGCCCAGTATTTCCAGTTGCGGTGATCCAGCATCTTCTGATGCAGATTCTGCTGCGCCTGCGACAGGTAGCCGCGAAACGCCGGCAGGTGCTCGTATTGCAGGGCTGCCAGGGCGTAGCCGAAGTTGCACACCTGGTAGCGCACCGAGGCGGTCTGGAACTGGTCGATCTGGTCGAAGCCGTCGAAACTGGCCAACGGCTGCAGCGCGCGGTCGAGCGCATAGCGCAGATATCCATGCGCTTCTTCCGGCACGCCGGCCGCATCGGTTCGCGCCGTGGCGGCGACGGCTACGCGCGGCGGCTGTGTGGCGAGTTTGGCCAGGTGGACGTTGCGCCGGTCGCGGTCGGCGATGGCGCGCGCGCGATATCGCGCGCGGCTGCGCAGGCTCACCACGGCGCCAGCGGCGATGGCGGCGGCCAGCAGCCAGGGCGCGCCGCTCCAACCCGGCACGGGCGCGATTGCGGCGGCGAGCGCGGCGGAACCCAGCCAGACCAAGATCGGCGCCAGGATGTTGCCGCTGCCGAACCAGGCGAACAGCGCGGCGCCGAACAGCAACAGGCTCAGCAGCAGTCCGGCGATGGCGCCCAGCGAAGGCCCCAGGCCGTTGCCCAAATGACCAAGGAAGCCGCCGCCAGGAAGCATCAGACCAAGACCGAAGGCGCGCAGCCCCGGCGCGGCAAGCAGCGCCAGGGCCAGGCCGGCCAGCGCCATGCAGGCGTAGAGCAGCAAGGTCCGGCGCTGGCGCGCCGTCGACAGCGGACCGTCGAGGGCATCGCGCAACGCGATGGGGGCAATCGACGCGCGCGGCGTATTGAAGTGCTTGCCCGCATCGGCGGGTGAACCGGGAGCCGGAAATCCCGCGATGGGGTTGACGCTGCTCATGAGACTCCTCCTGCGCGGCGTGTTGTGAACAACGACGGGGCCGCCGGCGGATCGAAGTAGTAACATAAATATGGACACGATGTCCATAAAAAATAGACACACTGTCTATTTTCCGGTGTCGCGCCGATAGGCAATCGACCGCCGCCACCGCGAACCGTTAGAGTTGCGCCTGTCTCACTATCCCCAGCCATTCCGCGCCATGCCTACCCGCCGCACCCGCGCCAAGCCAGTCGCCGACCGTCCCAGGATCGAGGACAAGCTGTTGCAGGCGATGGAGAAACTGCTGGCCGAAGGCGGCAGCTTTTCCTCGGTCAGCATCGAGCAACTGACCAAGGCCGCCGGCATCGCCCGCGCCACTTTCTACCTGCATTTCCGCGACAAGGGCGAATTGGTGACGCGACTGATGGGGCGGGTGCGGCAGGAGATCGTGGCCTCGGCCGGATTGTGGTTCGAGCATGCCGAACGGGCTCAGCGCGAGGACATGCGCCGGGCGCTGCGCGGCATTCTAGGCGTGTATCAGAAGCATCATGTGATCATCGACGCGGTGGTGGAAACCGCCTCGCGCGACGCCGGGGTGGCGCGGTTATGGCGCGAAACCATGGAAGCCCTGTGCGCGGAAAGCCGGCGCGCCATCCTCAGCCTGCGCCAGGTCGGCCGCGCCAGCGAGGCGGCTACGCCACTGCTGGCCGATACCCTGACCTGGAGCGTGAACCATTGCGCCCTGCAATACGGGCGCCGGCTGCGCGGTGCGCAACTGGAAAAGCTGGCCGACACCCTGACCCACATCTGCTGGAACGCCATCGTCGCGGACAGCGGCGCATAAATGATCAGCGTTCAAATCACCTCTTGATCACGGCTAGAATGCGCCATGGGACGCAGAAACCAGCATAGCCGCGAAGAGCAGCGACAGATGGCGCTCGAAGCCGCCGATGCCCTGGTGGCGGCGGAGGGCCTGGCCGGCTTCTCCATGCGCAAGGTGGCGCAGACCATGGGGTATACGGTCGGCAACCTGTATCTGCTGTTCAGCAATCAGGACGACCTGCTGGCCGAGGTGTCGCTGCGCACCGCCGACACCATGTATGAATACCTGCGCAGCGTGGCTGCCCGTCCGAAGGCGCCGCTGGAAAGGCTGCAGGCCATCGCAGCCGGCTATATCAGCTTCGCGCAGAAACATTCCTTCCGCTGGCGCCTGATGTTCGAGCACTATTTACCGCCGGAGAAATGGGATCACCCCGGCCTCGATGCGCGCCAGGCCGCCCTGTTCCAGTTCGTCGAGGAACATCTGGCGCCGCTGCTGCCCGACGCCTCGGCGAAGCAGTTGCATACGGCGGCCACCGCGCTGTGGAGCAGCGTCCATGGCCTGTGCGTGCTGGCCATCACCGGCAAGCTCAACTGGAGCGGGCTCAAGGACGCGCGACCGCTTTCGGACCTGATCGTGAGGGCTTTGGTCAGCGGATTGCGCGAAGAACGCCCGTAGGGCGGCGGCTTTAAACGCTTCCCGGATTGCCGGAATGCCATACCGTCCGCAGCCGCTCCGATTGCAACTGGCTGGCTGGTGTGACGGTCTTGCGCTGCCAGGGAATGCGGCCGAGAAACCACAGCTTCCAGAAGCCCAGCGACTCCTCGGGATTGCGCCGCAACAACTCGCTGAAGGTTTCGACCACGCCGACATCGACGCCCAGCGCTTCCTCGTACACCTCATGCACGAACTTCGAACAAAACATGCGCGTCGATTCGTACTTGAAGCCGAGGTGATACCAGCGGCCCATGCGCGCATCGCAGGCTTTGCGCAACGCGGTCACTTCATCCGGCGTCAGCTCCTGCTTCAGGCGGCGCACCACGAACCAGTCGTCGTCCGAACGGCTCAGAAACTTCGACAAGGATCGGTAGCGGCACACCGGCACCGCGCTCTCCGCCACCACCCAGCCATCCTTCGGGTCCTCGAACACGATGCCGACGTGCGAGGCGTTGGCGCCGGTGGCGCGGGCCACCCGGCGGTACAGGGGGTTGGGGGTGGCGACGAAGACGATGTCGCCGGATTTGAGAGGCGGATGTAGTTCCATCGCATTATTCCTTGACGCCGTACTCATGCAGCAGCTTTTCCGCGCGCGCCTGGGCGATCTGGTTGATCAGCTTGGCGCCCTCGAACTCGTCGCGCATGGTCTTGGCCAGGGTGAAGGTGGAGCCGACCAGAAACAGCGTGCCCAGGATCATGTAGCCGCGCACCCAGATTTCAACCGGCATCACCGAAACGCCGAAGACCATGCCGCCGAGAGCCACCGCGAAGGACAGCTTGACGAAGAAGATCCAGCCGGGCGAGTCGTAGCGGGTGGCGCTGGCGTTTTCCAGCAGTTGCTGATTCATGAGCCCTTCTCCACGGTATTGATCTCCACGGCAGCGACTTGAGTAGCGCCGCAGGCGGGCGACGCGCCGGCGGCGATCTTGTTGCGCAGGGCGGCGAACGCCTCTTCCACGGCGGCATCGGCGCCGAGCCGGGCGACACGGCGCTCCAGCCGGTCCTGCTCGTCGAGCAGTTCGCCGGCGGCCTCGGCCTCGCAATCCGCCGCATCGGCCTGCTGCTCGTAGCGATCCAGTTCCTGCGCCCGGTCCAGGGCGCGGCCATAGGCGTCGCCGCTCTGGCCGGCACTGCGCAGGGCCAGCGCCGAGGCCTGCTGCACATCGATCAGCGCCACGCGCTGACGCACCCGGCCCAGTTCGGCGCGCAGGCGCCCGACCTGGCCGCGCAGGCGCGCCACGGTGGCGGCGGCCCGCCGCAGCAACTGGGCCAGGGCTTCCACGCCCTGGCGCAGCGCCACCGCGCGCTCCAGTGCCTCGCGGGTCAGGCCTTCCTCGCCCCGGCGCAACAGGGTTTCGGCGGTGCGATCCCAGTCCGCCGCCTCCTGGACCATGCGCTCGCGGCTGCGCTGCAACTGGCGCTCCGCGCCCAGCGCCGCCACCAGGCCGCGGTTGGCGGCCGCCAGTTCGGTACTCAGGTCGCGCACCAGCTGATGCGACATCAGCTGCGGGTTCTCCACCCGGTCCACCGCGTGGTGCGCCTGCGCCACCACCAGTCCGCGTATGCGGGACAGCAACGTCGTCATCTCGATCTCCCCAACCGTTACAAACAACTGAACGATGTTTAATTAAAGTTAAATGAGCGTCGTTCAGTTGTCAAGACGGATTTGTGAGCTTGCGCACACGCGGCTTCAGGCCGGGCCGATCCGTCCGGGTTAGCCTGGGGGCGGCGCGAGGATTGGCTGGAGCTGGCCCAGGCGGGCGGGAAACTTGAAATGCGCCGAGACTGTCCACACTTAGAGCCTCACCACAGGTTGTACCTCAGCATCCGCCGCAGCGCGGATTTTCACGGAGAAGCGCTTTGCAACAATTCGACGGCACCACCATCCTCACCGTGCGCCGCGCCGGCCAGGTCTGCGTCGGCGGCGATGGCCAGGTTTCGATGGGCAACACCATGGTCAAGGGCAATGCGCGCAAGGTGCGCCGGCTCTACAACAATTCCGTCATCGCCGGCTTCGCCGGCGGCACCGCCGATGCCTTCACCCTGTTCGAGCGCTTCGAGGGCAAGCTGGAGAAGCATTCCGGCAACCTGACCCGCGCCGCGGTGGAGATGGCCAAGGACTGGCGCACCGACCGTTACCTGCGCCGCCTCGAAGCGCTGCTGCTGGTGGCGGACAAGGAAGCCTCGCTGATGATCACCGGCACCGGCGACGTGATGGAGCCGGAAGCGCACGGCGTCATGGCCATCGGCTCCGGCGGCCCCTATGCGGCGGCGGCGGCGCGCGCCCTGGTGGAGAACACCGAAATGTCGGCGCAGGAAATCGTGGAGAAGGCGTTGCACATTGCCGCCGAGATCTGCATCTACACCAATCACAACCTGACCATCGAAGCGCTGGCGACAGCGTGAATCGTAGGGTGGGTGGAGCGAAGCGAAACCCACCACTGCGCTGACTGGATCGAACAGACGGTGGGTTCCGCGCCTGCGGCGCTAACCCACCCTTAAAGGCTTACCGAGAAACCGAATGAACGACGCACTATCCACTCCCCCGCCAGCCTCGACCGCACAGGGCGCGGCGGCGATGACTCCGCGCGAGATCGTGCAGGAGCTCGACCGCCACATCGTCGGCCAGCAGGCGGCCAAGCGCGCCGTGGCCATCGCCCTGCGCAACCGCTGGCGCCGGCAGCAGACGCCGGAAGCGATCCGCGGCGAGATCACGCCGAAGAACATCCTGATGATCGGCCCCACCGGCGTCGGCAAGACCGAGATCGCGCGGCGCCTGGCCAAGCTGGCCCATGCGCCCTTCGTCAAGGTCGAGGCAACCAAGTTCACCGAGGTCGGCTATGTCGGCCGTGACGTCGACTCCATCGTGCGCGAGCTGGTCGACGCGGCGGTGAAGCAGACCCGCGAGCAGGCCGTGATCCGGGTCCGGCCGCGCGCCGAAACCGCCGCCGAGGAGCGCGTGCTGGATGCGCTGCTGCCGCCGCCGCGCGACTTCGGCGAGGCTTCGACCCAGCGCGAATCGGAGAACACGGCGGCACGCCAGGTGTTCCGCAAGCGCCTGCGCGAGGGCAAGCTGGACGAGACCGAGATCGAGATCCGGGTGCAGGCCAACCCGGCGCAAATGCAGATCGTCGGCCCGCCCGGCATGGAAGAGATGACCAGCCAGTTGCAGGGTATGTTCAAGAACCTCGGCCCCAGCCAGCAGAAGAACCGCAAGCTGAAGATCAAGGAAGCGCAGAAGCTGCTGCTCGACGAGGAAGCCGCCAAGCTGGTGGACGAGGAGGCGATCCGGATCGAGGCGCTGAAGAACGCCGAAGACAACGGCATCGTCTTCATCGACGAGCTTGACAAGGTATGCAAGCGCGCCGAATACAGCGGCGCAGACGTCTCGCGCGAGGGCGTGCAGCGCGACCTGCTGCCGCTGGTGGAAGGCTGCACCATTTCCACCAAGTACGGCTCGATCAAGACCGACCACATCCTGTTCATCGCCAGCGGCGCTTTCCACATGGCCAAGCCCAGCGACCTGATTCCGGAACTGCAGGGCCGTCTGCCGATCCGGGTGGAGCTGGACGCGCTCAAGGCGGCGGACTTCCTGCGCATTCTGGACGAGCCGGCGCATTCGCTGACCGAGCAGTACAAGGCACTGCTGGCCACCGAGGGCGTCACCGTGCAGTTCGCGCCCGAGGGCCTCAAGCGCGTCGCCGAAATCGCCTGGCAGGTCAACGAAAGCACCGAGAATATCGGCGCGCGGCGCCTGCACACGGTGATGGAGCGGCTGATGGAAGAGGTGGCTTACGACGCGCCGGACAAGTCGGGCACCACGCTGGTCATCGATGCAGCCTATGTCGATGAAAAATTGAAGGTGCTGGCGGGCAACGAGGACCTCAGCCGTTATATTCTGTAGGGAATGACTACGCCCGTTCCCAGTCGTCTGGTCCTGCACCGAGCCTCGCGCCTGCTGGAAGTCGGTTATGCGGACGGCAGCTGCTACCAGCTGCCGTGCGAATACCTGCGCGTCTACTCGCCTTCCGCCGAGGTGCGCGGCCACGGCGGCGGCGAGCCGATGCTGCTGGGCGGCAAGCGCCTGGTCAACGTCAGCGCGGTGGAGCCGGTGGGACGCTATGCGGTGCGGCTGCGCTTCGACGACGGCCACGACACCGGCCTGTATTCCTGGGACATCCTGCGCGAGCTGGCGGCGAATCAGGAAGCCTGGTGGGCGCGCTACCTGGAGCGCCTGGAAGAGCATGGCATGACGCGCGATTCCGACGTGGCCAAGCTGTCGGCGCTGCCGAAAAAGCACGTGCCGAAGCCGGTCTGACGTTTTGCAGCGGGCAAGCGACAAATCCCCTTTTGTCATCCTGGGCGTAGCGAAGGATGACAGAGAAATATCTGGAGGCAGGCTGTGATCCGTAACGTGTTGAAAATGGGCGATCCGCGCCTGCTCCAGGTCTCCGCGCCGGTGCAGCGCTTCGGCACGCCTGAACTCCAAGCGTTGTTGCAGGACATGCAGGACACCATGGCGGCGCTGAACGGCGCCGGACTGGCGGCGCCGCAGATCGGCGTGCCGCTGCGCGTGGTGATTTTCGGCGTCGGGCACAATCCGCGCTATCCCGACGCGGAAGAAGTTCCCTTCACGGTGCTATGCAATCCCGAACTGACGCCGCTGGACGGGGCGATGGAAGACGGCTGGGAGGGCTGCCTCAGCGTGCCCGGCATGCGCGGTCTGGTGCCGCGCCACCTGCGCCTGCGCTACAGCGGCTTCGACCAGCACGGCACACGTATCGAGCGCGAAGCTGGCGACTTCCACGCCCGGGTGGTGCAGCACGAGTGCGACCACCTTGACGGCATTCTCTACCCGATGCGCATCCGCGACATGCGGCAGTTCGGCTTCACCGAGCAGCTGTTTCCGGGCGAGGACATCGCTGACGACTAAAAAAAGCATTTCTCGCGCAAAGCCGCAGAGACGCAAAAGAAGCTCAATATAAAAGCTTTTTCTTTGCGTCTCTGCGGCTTTGCGCGAGACGCTTTTCCGGTATCGCCCTACGCTAGGCTGCCTGCGGCAGGGCCAGTTCCAGCGGCTCCGCCCGATGAAACAGCCAGCCCTGCGCATGGCGCACGCCGAGCGAGCGCAGGGCTTGCAGCGTCACCTCGTCCTCCACCCCCTCGGCGATGATCTCCAGGCCGAGGCGGCTGCCGATCTTGCAGATCGACTCGACGATGGTCTGGTTGATGACATCCTCGGCGAGATTGCTGGTGAACGACTGATCCACCTTGAGGCCGTTGGCGCCGAGCGACTTGAGATAGCCGAACGAGGTGAAGCCGGTGCCGAAGTCGTCGAGCAGGATCTTGTAGCCCAGCCGGTGCAGGCTGGCGATGAAGCTCTTGGCGCCCGCGGTCTCGTTCAGCGCCGCCGTCTCGGTGATCTCGAAACGCACCCGCTCCGGCGGCGTGGCGTGCCGCTCCAGCTCGCGCAGCAGGAAATCGGTGAAGCCCTGGTCGGACAGGCTGGTGCCGGACAGGTTGACCGAGAGGTAGCCGAAATCGTTGCCGCCGCCATGGCGCTGCAGGCGGTCGATCTTGTCCAGCGCCTGGCGCACCACGCTGCGCTCGATCTTGTCCATCAAGCCGAAGCGCTGCGCCGCCGGCAGGAAATCATTGGGCTGCGCGAAGCTGCCGTCCGGCAGGCGCAGACGCACCAGCAGTTCGTAGCAGGGAGCGCTGCCGCCCTCCAGCGGCACGATGCGCTGCGCGAACAGCTCGATGCGGTTTTCGTCCAGCGCCAGCTCGATCGGCGCCACCCAGTCCATGTCCTTGCGGGTGCGCGATACTTCCAGATCGTTGTTCTGGTAGATCTGGGCGCGATTGCCGCCAAGGCGCTTGGCCACATAGCAGGCGGTGTCGGCCTGCATCAGCACCTGCCGCGCATCTTCGGCGGCGGCATCGATGCCGGCGACGCCGACGCTGAGGCCCAGCTGGAACACGCGCTCGCCGACGCGGAAGCGCGCGCGATCAACCGCCTCGACCAGGGTCATGGCTTTTTGCAGGGCGCGCTCGGCATTGCAGCCGTCCAGAATCACCCCGAACTTGTCGTCGCCGATGCGCGCCAGCACGTCGTCGGGCCGCAGCCGCGCACCCAGTTCGCGCGCCACCAGCAGCAGCAGGCGGTCGCCGTCCTGATGGCCGCAGGTATCGTTGATCAGGGTGAAACGGTCCAGATCCAGGTACAGCACCGCATGCAGCAGCCCGCGCACCCGCGCCGAGGCCAGCCTGGAGGTCAATTCCTGCTCGAAGATGCCGCGATTGGGCAGGCCGGTGAGCGGATCGTGCTCGGCCTGATGCCGCAACTGCTGCGCCAGTGCCCGGGTCTGCGACACGTCGCGGAAGACGAAGATGCAGCCGCCGGGTTTGCCGGCGCGGTCGCGAATCGGCGTGATCGAGCCCTCGACCGAAAGCATCGCGCCGTCGGCGCCGCGCAGCATGCTGTGCGTCGGCAGAACTTCGGCGATGCCGTCGCGCAGCACCCGCCGCAGCGGACTGGCCGCGATCACGGCGCCGGCTTCGCCGTGCAGCTTCACCACTTCATTGAAATGCCAGCCGCGCACGCGCGCGGCGGTGTAGCCGGTCAGGCGCTGCGCCGCCTCGTTGCAGTAAAGGACGCGCCCATCGGCATCGCTGCGGATCACGCCATCGGCGATGGCGGCAAGCGTCGCCTGCGCCAACTCCTGTTCGGCGAACAGTGCATCCTCGACCCGGCGGCGCATTTCGTCATCGGCGATCTGCGAGATCAGGCCATTGCCGCCCAGGAACTGCTGCGCCCGCTGCCGCGCCTCGATATCGATGAAGCTGCCGGCGACCTCGACCACCGCGCCATCGCGAAAAATCGCCTCACCGGTGGCGCGGACGCGCCGCGTGCTGCCGTCGGCGGCGACGATGCTGAGCTCCAGATCCCAGGGCTCGCCGCCGACAAGACCCGACTGAAAGGCCTGCTGCAGCAGGGGACGGCTGTCCGGCGTATAGAACTCCAGGGCGGCTTGTGCATCCGGCTGCGGCGCATCGGCCGGCAAACCGTGGATCAGGAAGGTCCCGGCCGACCACCACAGCCGCCGGGCCGACGGATCATAGGTCCAGATCCCGGCACAGACCGAGTGTTCCAGCACCGACAAGACGTGATCCCCGTACATGAATTCTCACAGTGATCCCGCACTGCTCCATGCACACCCACAGGTCTGCCAGCAGACCCTTGGAAACCTCATGTTTCCGGGCGACGGGGAAATATCGAATTAGATTTACTACTTCAGCGGTGAGCACCGCATCGATACCGGCCTGACGGGGCGGCACCGCTGATCAACGGTAGCATGCGACAGCGGCGCCCCGATTCCAACGGTATAAACGACCCAACGGTATAAACAAGCTAATCCCCGACGCTTGACTCAGGGGTCGATGGTCAGATTGACGCCGCCAAACACGTCGGGCCCGTTCTGGTTGTTGAACTCGCGGCTGCGCCGGGTCGCCATGAAATCGGCGCGCAGGAAGTGCCCGAAGAAAAGCGAGGCGCCGCCGGTGTAGTCCGTATTGTAGGAGGGCCGCGCCAGCCCGAACGGCGCCACCTCGTCGGCGGCGTCGATGAACAGGTTGTAGAACATGCGACGTTCCTGCACGCCGGCGTAGAGATACCAGTGAAAGCGGCTGCCGCCGAGGCGCCGGTAGTCGCTGAAGGCGGTGCCGGACAGCGAGGGCCGCATGTGTTCCGAACCGTAGTCGACATCCAGCGCGTTGCCGAAACGGAACATTGCTCCCGCATCGAGATAGCGGTAGACATTGCCCATGCTGACGCCGGCTTCCGGAATCACGTCGGCCTGGTAGCGGGAGCCGAAATTCAGATCGAAGCGACGCTTGTAGTCATAGGAGAACTGCGCCGTGGCGCGATTGCCGATCTGGTGGTCCCAGCCCGCGGCCTGGTGGAAGCCGACCAGATTGTGATAGCCGTCCTGAATCTGGCGCCCGAACGCATTGGGACCGACCACACCGGCCAGCACCTCCAGGTTGTTGAGGCTGTGCTGATCGTTTTCCTGCAGCAGGTGCAGGCCGGTGAACAGCCAGGCGGCGTAGGGACGATCGTTCGGATCGGGGGTGGAGGTGGTCAGCACCTGAGGGGTGAATTCGGCCTGGGCGAAGGGAATGTATTCGAAGCGCCGCTGCGCCACGCCATCGCGGTCGCGGAACATCGGCAGGGCCACGCCGACGGTGTCGAAAACCCGATTCCATACCTGGTGGCCGGTGAGATCTCCCGAAAGGTAGGAGGTCTGCAGCCCCTGCGTGTAGTAGCGATCCTTGTGGCTGATGATGCCGTCGTTTTCCTCGATCAACGAGAAACGCCCGGGTTCGTCAGCGCGCGCCATGGCACCCGCCACCAGCATGGCCGCGCACAACCAGCGGCAAACGCCCTGAGCCGTGTTCATCGCCCTTCCTTAATTTTGTGAGCCCCGTGCGCCACCCCGCCGCCGGCTATCCTGCGCGGCGGTAAAGGCTTATTGCACCAGCAATCGGACCAGACTGGGGTCTCTTCAATGCGATTCAAGAGCCCCGGTGGACGCCTCCCTGCGCAGCGTCCGTTGCATCTGGGAGATAATAGCGGATCGGTCCCCCAGCAGGCACCCATATCCAACGACCATGTCCAATAACGATCCCGGCCCGGGAAGCGGAAAAAAAGCGGGATATACCCACTTCGGCTTCGAGGAAGTGCCGACCGCGCAGAAGCAGCAGCGGGTGCGCGAGGTGTTTTCCTCGGTGGCGTCCAGCTATGACGTGATGAACGACCTGATGTCGTTCGGCATCCATCGCCTGTGGAAGCGCTTCGTCATCGACCTGGCCGGGGTCCGGCCGGGCGAGAAGGTGCTGGACGTGGCCGGCGGCACCGGCGACCTGTCGCGCGAATTCCGCCGCCTGGTCGGGCCGCGCGGGCTGGTGGTGCTGTCCGACATCAACGAGGCGATGCTGCGGCAGGGCCATGTGCGGCTGGCCGACAAGGGTGTGGTGGACGTGCCTCTGGCCCTGGCCAACGCCGAGAAACTGCCCTTCGCCGAGGGCAGCTTCGACTGCATCACCATCGGCTTCGGCCTGCGCAACGTCACCGACAAGGATGCCGCACTGGCTTCCATGACCAAGGCGCTGAAGCCGGGGGGCCGCCTGCTGGTGCTGGAATTCTCCAAGCCGCTCAACGCCGGCCTGGCCAAGGTCTACGACGAATACTCGTTCCGCCTTCTGCCGCTGATGGGGCGCCTGGTGGCGCGCGATGCCGATAGCTATCGCTACCTAGCCGAGTCGATCCGCATGCACCCGGACCAGGCCACTCTCAAGGGCATGATGGAAAACGCCGGGCTCAGCCGGGTGCAGGTCTACAACCTCACCGGCGGCATTGTCGCGGTGCATCGCGGCTACCGGCTCGATTGATGGGTACGCCCGCACTCGCCTGCGCCACGCTGGAAATCGCCCTCAACCGCTACTTGCGGCTGGAGCGCTCCGCGCTGGAGGAATGCGCCGCCCTGTCCGGCAAGAGCATCGCCCTGCATGTGGCCGACCTGGGCTGGACCTTCGTGGTCGAGCCGCATGAAGCCGGCGTGCGGGTGCTGGCGGACAGCGAAATTCCGCCCGATGTGCGCGTTGCCGCGCCGAGCCTGCGCCTACTGCAACTGGGCCTGCGCGCCGCCAGCGGGGCCGAGGGCCTGCCGGCCGGGCTGGAGATCGAGGGCGAAACCGAATTGCTGACCCGTTTCAATGCCTTGCTGGCGCGGGTCGGCTTCGACCCCGAGGAACTGGCGGCGAAACTGCTGGGCGACGCGGCGGCGCACCGCGTGGTGGGGGGCCTGCGCGAGCTGTTCGGCTGGGGCCGCCATGCGGCGCGGCGCCTGTCGCAGGACACCGCCGAATATCTGAGCGAAGAAAGCGGCGACCTGGCCCGTTCCGGCGACATCGAGGAATGGATGCAGGGTGTCGATACGCTGCGCGAGGGCGCAGACCGGCTGGAAGCGCGCCTGGCGCTGCTTGAGGCCAAAACGGAGCAGAGCACCCGATGAATCCGATGCGTCTCGCCCGCATGTGGCAGATCAGCCGCGTGGTGCGCAAATACGGCCTGGGCGAATTCATGGGGCGCAAGGCGCGCCCGCACAAGCTGCCGCGCGGCGAACGCCTGCGCCTGGCGCTGGAAGAGCTGGGTCCGGTGTTCGTCAAATTCGGCCAGGCGCTGTCCACCCGGCCGGACATCCTGCCGCCGGAAGTGGCGGCGGAGCTGGCCAAGCTGCAGGACCGCGTGCCGCCCTTCCCCGGCGCGGAAGCGCGCGCCATCGTCGAGAAAGCGCTGGGCAAGCCGGTGACGGAACTGTTCGCCGAGTTCGACGAGGTGCCGCTGGCCGCCGCCTCCGTCGCCCAGGTACATACCGCGCGGCTCAAGCCGCAGGGGCCGAACGATCCCGGCATGGAAGTGGTGGTGAAAGTGCTGCGCCCCGGGGTGGAAGCGCTGGTCGAGCGCGATATCGCCCTGCTGCGCGCGCTGGCCGATTTCGCCGAACGCTGGCATCCCTCCGGCAAGCGCCTGCGCCCGCGCGCGGTGGTGGCCGAATACGAGAAGGTGATCTTCGACGAGCTGGACCTGATGCGCGAGGGCGCCAACTGCGCCCAGCTGCGCCGCAACTGGCTCGGCTCGGAGCTGATCTACCACCCGCTGGTGTTCTGGGACTACACCCGGCCCGACGTGCTGGTGCTGGAGCGCATCTACGGCGTCAGCATCCGCGAGCTGGACACGCTGCGCCAGCAGGGCGCCAACTTCAAGGTGCTGGCCGAGCGCGGCGTGGAAATCTTTTTCAAGCAGGTGTTCCGCGACAATTTCTTCCACGCCGACATGCATCCCGGCAATATCTTCGTTGACATGGCCGACCCGCGGAAGCCGAGCTACCTGGCGGTGGACTTCGGCATCGTCGGCAGCCTGACCCAGGCCGACCAGCGCTACCTGGCGGAAAATTTCCTGGCCTTCTTCAACCGCGACTACAAGAAAGTCGCCGAGCTGCACGTCGAATCGGGCTGGATTCCCAAGGGCACCCGGGTGGAGGACTTCGAGTCGGCGATCCGCACCGTATGCGAACCGATCTTCGGCAAGCCGATCAAGGACATTTCCTTCGGCTTCTTCCTGCTGCGCCTGTTCCAGATCGCGCGGCGCTTCAACTACCAGGTGCAGCCGCAACTGGTGCTGCTGCAGAAAACCCTGCTGACCATCGAAGGCCTCGGCCGCCAGCTCTATCCCGACCTGGACCTATGGAAGAGCGCCAAGCCGATCATGGAAGAGTGGATGTGGAACCGTATCGGCCCCAGCGCGCAGCTGGCGCGCCTGCGCAGCCACGGCCCGGCGCTGGCCGAGTCGCTGCCGGAGCTGGCGCAGCGCGCGCTCAAGGTATTGGCGCAGGGCCCTGGCCAGGGCGGCCTCAATGCGGAAAGCATGGACGCGCTGCGCGGCGAGATCCGCAATGCCAACCGCCGCACCGTGTTCGCCGCCGGCGGCGGCGCCACCTGGCTGGCCGCCGCGGTGCTGTACGGACTCACCGCGCACAGCCCGCCGCCGACCGGCGTGGTGGTGGTGTGCAGTGTTCTGGCGCTGGCGGGCGCCTGGTGCTGGCGCAGGGCGTTCCGCCATGCGGACTAAGTCCCTGCGCAATATCCTGCTGCTGGCCCTGCTGGGCTGCGCCGCGGCAATGACCGGTTGCGCCGGCAACAAGCTGCGGTCGACGGTGATGCCGGCGGATCAGACCGAGCTGGTCACCGAACAGTGCTCACGCCCCAACCCGCCGCGTTACGACTCGACCTGGCAGCCGAATCCGCAGGAAGTGGCACAGCTGGAACAGGACCTGCCGGCGCTCAATGCCCTGGCGCCGGCCGGCGGCGACGCGCCCCATGTCGGCGATGCCGCCGCCTACGACCGCCAGTACTTCGGCATTCTGGTGCACGGGCATCACAAGATTTACATCAACGCCTTCCTCGACGCGATGGCCAACAAGGACTGGAAAGCGTATGCCATCGTCATCTGCGATGGCGGCAATGGCGCCTGGGGCGCGGTGTACGACCCCAGCAGCCGCGACTTTTCCGATTTCGCGTTCAACGGCAGCCGCCCTTAAGACCGGCGGCTCATCGCTTGGGCCCGCGCGCCAGCGCCTCCTGAAACCAGGGCGCGAAATTGCCGATGTCTTCCGGCAGCGTCGGAGCCAAAGGCGGACGATAGACCGGGCGGCTGGGCGGCGGCGCCTCGGCACCGATCAGGCCCACCGCAAGCCCCATTTCCTGGCGCACCTTGCGCACGCAGTCCGGGTCCGCCAGCTCCGCGTCAAAGCCGAACAGCGCGCCGTACTCCATCGCCTCGACCTGCTCGTAGCTGAGGCCGAGCGCGCGGTTGTAGGCCTGCGGCGCACGCTCCCCGCTGATGTACTGGAAGCCCTGGCGGCCACGCTGCAGCATCACCAGCCTGCCGGTGGTGGGTTCGCGTGAAATGCAGCGCTCGGGAAGTTTCGCCAGCGCGGGCATGATGCCGCAGTCCACGGGCCTCTCCGATGGATTTTTCCTTGCCTACAGTTCAATGCACCGGGCAGATACTCACAAGTATGGCCGGCGGCCCGCTTGGCCCGCTCGTCGGAACGCGGCCGCGAAAAGGCTGCCGGTCGGTGCATCGGCACCGGCTGTCGGGGCGGCACCGAATGCCGAATCAGCCGGCATCGGCCAGGCGCTGCGTCGGCGACTGCAACCATTCGCCGGAAAAAAGGCACTAACATGCGGTTCACGCCTGGTCCGCCCCCGCGACCGGCAACCCTACGATTCAGGAGAAAGCTGATGCCGATTAAACAGTTGTCCGCCCTCGCGCTGGCCGCTGCACTGCTGGCCCTGCCGGCATTCGCCAGCCTCAACGTCGGCGACAAGGCCCCCGAATTCACCACCCAGGCCTCGCTCGGCGGCAAGGTGTTCAATTTCAACCTGGCCGAAGCGCTGAAGAACGGCCCGGTGGTGTTGTACTTCTACCCGGCCGCGTTCACCACCGGCTGCACCATCGAAGCCCACGACTTCGCCGAAGCCACCGAGCAGTACAAGGCCCTCGGCGCCACCGTCATCGGCGTCTCGCACGACAATATCGATACGCTCACCAAGTTCTCGGTCAGCGAGTGCCGCAGCAAGTTCGCGGTGGCCGCCGACCCCGACGAGGCCATCATCAAGAGCTACGACGCCGTGCTGGCGAAGAAGCCCGAATACTCCGACCGCACTTCCTACGTCATTACTCCGGACGGCAAGATCATCTATACCTATACCGATCTCAAGCCGGACCACCATGTGGAGAATACGCTGGCGGCGTTGAAGGAATGGAAGGCGAAGGGCGGGAAGTGATTTGACTGCGCCCTCCCCCTGTTCCGGATTGGGGAGAGGGCGCTTTCTGCATGAACAACGCCGAAGTCCGTTCGTCCCGAGTGCCCGCGTAAGCAGGTGTATCGAGGGACCAATCCCACGCTCTGAAACCTTTGTGTACGCGCTTGCGCGCAGACCATTTGCCTGCTGATTGAAAGTGCGGTTCCGCCCTGATGGCGGGTTACTTTCTTGACGCAAGAAAGTAACCAAAGAACATTTCCCCGATGTCTGCGCCGAATCATCGCTGGGCGATGATTCGGTCCCTTGCGCTTCTCGCCCGCGGCGGGTCCAGCGTCAGGCCAGGGATGGCCTGTCGATGGACCCCGCTCCGGCTGCGGAGCGCAGGGCACCGGGCCATCGCGCTTCTTCTTTTGCGATGGGCCGGCGCAGACTCCGGGGCGGCTCTTTTGGTTACTTTTGGAACTGTTGCCAAAAGTAACTCGCCGTAGGCGAAAAACTTCGTCCAGGCGTCAGGAGGATCCGGCACGCGCGCAAGCGCAGGCCGCCCTGTTTCAGAGGGGGTGAGGCCAGATTCTTCGCTGCGCTCAGAATGACAGGGGGCAAGGCTGGTGCTGGTCCGTCGATACGCCCGCCAGGGCGGGCACTCGGGACGAACGAAGTTCGATGTTGCTCAGGCAGAAAAGCGCCCCTCACCCCGGCCCTCTCCCCACTACGTGGGGAGAGGGGGAATGTCGCAGTAGTCGGCTTAGTCTTTCAGAGCCGCATCGTAAAACTTCGCCAGATCCCCCTTGAGCTGCTTCAGGGCCTCGGTGTTGAGATAGATCATGTGCCCTGAGGGGTAATAGCCGAACTGCAGGTTCTGCACCAGCGCCGGATCCAGTTCCATGTGGCTGAGATCGAACTCGGTGGCGAAGAAAGGCGTCGCCAGGTCGAAATAGCCGTTGGCCGAGAATACTTACAGCTTCGGGTTTTCGCGCATGGCGGCGCCCAGATCCAGCGCCACACTGGGCAACTGAATCGGCTGCTCACGCCCCGGCAGCTTGTGCTTCCAGTCCCAGACCTTGTACAGGTCATGCCCGGACAGGGCATACGGCACCTCGCTGGGATACTTCAGCACCCGTTGCAGATAGTCGTTGAAGGCGGCGGTGAAGGCGCCCTTGATGGCGGTCTCGGAGGCATCGGTGCCGGGGGTTTCGCCGGCGGCATCGAAGTCGATGCCTTCGAAGCGCGCGTCGTAGCGGCCCAGGGTGCGGCGCTCGTCGCGCAGCAACTCGGCGCGGAAGCGCGCGCCGCTGACGCGCAGGTCGGCTTCCTCGACGAACTTCGCACTGAGGCCGGTGTAGCGGCTGACTTTCTCGGCGACGGCGTCTTCCTGCGCCTTCGGCAGGTTATGCCCCAGCGCCAGGGCGGCGGCGTACTCGCCGCGGGCGAAGCCGCGCACTTCCTGCAGGAAGGCGGGCAAGTCGGCGGGCTTGGGCTGCAGCTTGTCGTGGTACCAGGCGATGGCGGCATAGCTCGGCAGGTAGTCGATGAACTCCTCGTCCAGGCCGGGAATGCGCGCACCATAGTTGAGGATCGAGGACACCAGCACCACGCCGTTGAGGGCGATGCCATCGTCCTGCAGCACCTTGGCTAGGGCGGCGGAGCGGGTGGTGCCGTAGGACTCGCCGATGAGGAACTTGGGCGAGTTCCAGCGCTGGTTCACGCTGATGTAGCGGGCGATGAACTTGGCGAACGAGGCGGCATCCTGATCGGTGCCCCAGAAGTCCTTGCCCTGGGCCTTGCCCACCGGTTTGGAGAAGCCGGTGCCGATGGCGTCGATGAACACCAGGTCGCTCTTGTCGAGCAGGCTGTCGCCATTGGCGACCAGCTTGTAGGGTGCCGGCGGCGTCGCCTCCGGGCTGGTGGTGACCACGCGCACCGGGCCGAACGAGCCCATGTGCAGCCACAGCGAGGCCGAGCCGGGGCCGCCGTTGTAAAGAAACGTAACAGGCCGTGTGGCGGCTGAGTTTTTGCCGCCGTCGGCGGTGTACGCGACATAAAACACGCTGGCCTGTGGTTTGCCGTCATCGTCTCGGATCAGCAGGGTGCCAGCGCTGGCGCTGTAGTCGATGGAACGTCCGCCGACTTCGACCGTGCCGTGACTGAGCACCGCGGCTTCCTTGGGAATGGCTTCTTCGGCCTTGCTGCCGTCCTTGCCGTCGGCCGGGGCCTTGTCGCCCTCGGCCGCCTTGGCTTCGGCCTTGTCCGGTTCGGCGGCGGCTGCGCCGGGCGGCAGGGCCGCGAAGGAAACAGCCATCAAAAACACGGCCGCAGCAGCGGCCGGCAACGCACCACGCAGCATCATCGGTGACTCCGGAATGGGGATACTGCGGTGTACTCTGCAATGAAAGCCCGGCGTCGTCGAGCCGCCCCCCCCAAGTCAACTCCGGGGCTGGCCGTCACTTTTCTGCAATAAAGTCTTCATGGCCGCCGCGTAGCTTGTATCGGTCATGAGCCCCGAAGCCTCCCAACCCGTGTTGCCTGCGGCGAGCGCCCCTGCCGCAGGCGCGCTCGCCACACTGCGCCGCACGGTGCAGCCGATCACGCCGACGACCACGGTGGTGGAAGTGGCGGACATCATCCAGCGCGCGGACTACGCCGGCCTGCTGTGCCTGCCGGTGGTGGATCGCGGCCAGCCGGTCGGCACGGTCAGTCGCAACCAGCTCACCGACATCTTCATGCTGCGCTTCGGCCGCGAGCTGTACGGCAACCGCGCGGTGGCCGAGGTGATGAACCGCAAGCCGCTGCTGGTGGCCGAGGATCTGCCGCTGGAAGCGGCGGCGCAATACGTCGCCGCCAATATCGGCAGCCCGATCAGCGAGGACTTTCTGATCACCCGCGACGGCCGTTACAGCGGCATGGGCGTGGTCATCGATCTGCTCGGCGCGATGCAGGCGCAGGTGGCGCACAACGCGCAGCAGCTGGCCGAGGCCTATCGCCAGCTCAAGTCTTCGCAGACCGCCCTGGTGCAGTCGGAAAAAATGGCCTCGCTGGGCCAGATGGTGGCGGGCGTGGCGCACGAGATCAACACGCCGCTGGGCTATGTGCGCAACAACGTCGAGATGGTGCAGGGCGTATTCGCGCAGATGCGCGAACTGCTGGGCGAGCATGAACGGCTGGCGCAGATGCTGACCGACGAAAGCACCGAGGAGCAGGCGCTGAGCCAGCTGCTGTTCAAGCTCACCGCGGAAGCACAGGACCTGCAGGACAGCAAGCTGCTGGAAGACACCGAGGCGCTGTTCGGCGACACCCTGTACGGCGTCGACACCATCAGGGATCTGGTGATCAACCTGCGCAACTTCAGCCGCCTCGACGCGGCCAGGGTGGCGGAGGTGAATCTCAACGATTGCCTCGAACAGACCCTGGTGATCGCCAACAATGTGCTGAAGAACAAGGTCGAGGTGATCAAGCGCTATGGCGAGATCCCGCAGGTGGCTTGCTCGCCCTCGCAGATCAACCAGGTGCTGCTCAACATGATGAGCAACGCCGCCCAGGCGATCGAGCACGAGCAGGGACGGCTGCTGCTGAAGACCGAGGCCGATGGCGCCTGGGTGCGCGTCAGCATCCAGGACAACGGCAAGGGCATCGCGCAGGAACACCTGCCCAAGGTGTTCGATCCGTTCTTCACCACCAAGCCGGTCGGCCAGGGCACCGGCCTGGGCCTGTCGATCAGCTACCAGATCGTGCAGGCCCACGGCGGCACCATCCAGGTCGCTTCGGTGGTCGGCAAGGGCACCCGCTTCGTCATCAGCCTGCCGCTGGCGGCTTCCCTTCAATCCACCGCGAAAGCGCCAGACGCGGCCCGCGCCGCGTAACGGAACGGAACGGAACGGAACGGCCATGATTCCTCTCAAGCCCGCCTTGCTGCTGGTCGACGACGAGGAACGCATCCTGCGCTCGCTGGCGATGCTGTTCCGCGGCCAATACCAGCTGCACACCACCACCGACGCGCGCGAAGCGCTGGCGATCGTCGGGCGCACGCCGGTGCAGGTCATCGTCAGCGACCAGAAGATGCCGATCATGCGCGGCGCCGACCTGCTGCGCGAAGTGAAGGAGCGCAGCCCCAACACCATGCGCATCCTGCTCACCGGCTATTCCGAGCTGGACGCTATCGTCGCCTCGGTCAACGAGGGCGAAATCTTCCGCTACGTCAACAAGCCCTGGGATGCCGCCGAGCTGCGCAGCACTGTCGACCAGGCGGCGCAGATCGCCGCCACCCTGTTCGCCGCGCCGGCGGCCGAGCCTGCGCCCATTACCGCGGCGCGCGCCGTCACCGCCGCCGACATGGTGCCGCTCTCGCCCGCCTCCGCTGAAGGCATCCTGGTGATCGAGGACGATGCCGAGGTGTTTCGCACGGTGCAGCAAATCGTCGGCCCGAGCCAGCCGGTGTACTGGGCGCGGAATCTGGAGCAGGCTTTCGACCACCTGGAAAATCACCCGGTGGGGGTCATCGTGTCGGAACTGGTGGTGCAGCGCGAAAGCCTGACCACCGCGCTCAAACTGCTCAAGGCGCAGTATCCGGAAGTGGTGACCATCGTCATGACGCCGTTCCAGGATACCGGCGTGCTGATCAACCTGATCAACCAGGGCCAGATCTACCGCCTGCTGCCCAAGCCGCTGCGGGCCGGCCCGCTGGGCATGAACATCGCCTCGGCGCTGCGCCAGCACCGCATGCTCAAATCCTCGCCCAGCCTGCGCAGCCGGCACGCCGTGGAGAAGATCCGCCAGCCGGAGGAACTGTCGGTGGCCAACCGGGTGATGGGATTTCTCGGTCGATTGCGCGGGCGCGCCGCCATCTGATCGCGGGCTGCTTGCCGCGAAGCACAGGCCATGGCGGGCACGGCCCGCCATACCGCGCAGTCTCCATGCGTGCCATGTGTGCCAAGGTTTGGTGATGGCAAGCATGACGGGGTCGACGAACGGTAGCTGTAGTGATTAATTGGCGCAGGAGCAGCGGTGACGTCCGCAGACGTTCCCCAAGGTCGGGCTTTTGATGTGCTGTTGACGTTCCTCCCCGTCTGGCTGCGCCGAGCATCACAGGCCGGGGTGGAATAGCCGCGCGCAGACGCGGGCGAGGCATGGATGCCGAAGCGTTTTTAGACAGGCCAGGGGTGGGCTGTCTAAAAACCCCACTTCGGCCGAGAAGCGCAGGGTGAGGACCCGATGGAGTGACTCAATGTCACTCCATCGGGTCCGAACGCCCGGCCATGGATGGCCGGGCCGGGGGTAGGAGAAAGCACGACGTCTCACCAGGGACGGCCAGGATGAACTCGAAAACGAAATGGCGGTGCAGACTCCGGGCGGCTCTTTTGGTTACTTTTGGAGCTGTTGCCAAAAGTAACTCGCCGTAGGCGAAAAACTTCGTTAAAGCGTCAGGAGGATCCAAGCACGCGCGCAAGCGCACGCGGCGCAGCTTCAGATGCGAGTGGTGAGGCCAGATCCTTCGCTGCGCTCAGGATGACAAGGGGGAGAGGGTGGTGCCGGTCCCTCGATACGCCCGCTAAAGCGGGCACTCGGGACGAACGGAGTTCAGTGGTGTTCAGGTAAAAAGCGCCCCTCACCCCCAGCCCTCTCCCCACTCCGTGGGGAGAGGGAGAACAACGCGCAACAGAAGCCCCTACCCCACCAGCACCTGCCGCGGCGGCGTCTTCAAAACCCCGCGCAGCGAGAGCCATCCGACGAGGGTCACGATGGCGCAGCCCGCGGCTGCGCCGGCCAGCCAGAGCAGCGGCCGCGGCCGATAAGGGATATCGAACACCTGCGCCGCCAGCACCCAGGCCATGATCTGCGCCGCGATGGCGGCGACGCTGCCGGCCAGCAGTCCGAGCACGGCGTACTCCGCCAGCAGGCCCTGCAGGATCACCCGCGAGGAAGCACCCAGGGTGCGCAGCAAGGCGGTCTCCCGCGCCCGCTGCGCCCGCGATGCCTCGATCACGGCCAGCATCACCACCAGTCCGGCGATCAGGGTGAAGCCGAAGATGAACTCCAGCGCGCTGACCATGCGATCGACGATGCCGCGCACCTGGGCCAGCGCGGCATCCAGATCCAGTGCGGTGACGTTGGGGAATTGCCGCACCAGGTCGCGCAGCAGGCCGCGCTGATCGGCCGGCAGGTAGAAGCTGGTGATCCACTGCACCGCGCCGGAATTCTCCAGCACGCCAGGCGGCGTCGCCAGGAAGAAGTTGGGACGGAAGCTGTCCCAACGCACCTTGCGCGTATTGTGCACGGTGAAGGTGGTGCGGGTGCCGGCGATGTCCAGCGTCATGGTGTCGCCGGGTTTGAGCTTGAGCTTTTCGACGCCGTATTCCTCCACCGACAGCCAGGGCTTGCCGGCGTCGGCGGCGGTCCACCAGGAGCCGCTGAGCAGGGTGTTGTCGTCGCCGAAATGATCGGTCCAGGACAGATTGAATTCGCGGTTGATCCAGCGGCGCGTTTCCTGGTCCTCGAAGCTGTCGGCGGTGACCGGCTTGCCGTTGAGGCCGACCAGGCGCGCGCGTGCCATCGGCCACAGGTCCAGCTTGGGATAACCGTGCGCGGCGAAGAAGGCGCGCAGCGGCTGCAGCTGCTCCGGCTGGATGTTGACCAGGAACTGGTTGGGCGCATCCGGCGGCAAGCGGTCGCGCCAGCTCGACAGCAGGTCGGCGCGCACCACGGTGAGCAGCAGCAGGGCCAGCAGGGCTACGCCCAGTGCAACGGCCTGCGCCACGGCGGTGCCGCGGCGGCGCGCGATGTTGCCCAGGCCGAAGCGCCAGGCCACGCCGCTGCGGCGGCGCAGGGGCGTCAGCAGATGCACCAGGCCCCAGGCCAATAGCGCCAGCACGCCGGCGGTGCTGCCGGCGCCGAGGATGACGTAGGCGGCCAGCTTCGGTTCGCCCGACTGGAAACCGACCAGGGTGCCGATGGCCAGCAGGGCCGCCACCAGGCCCAGGCGGCTGCGCGTCTCGTTGCCGGCGGCGCGCTGGAACACCCGCACCGGCGGCACCGCCACGGCGTCCAGCACCGGCGGCAGGGCAAAGCCGGCGAGCAGCAGCAGGCACAGGCCCAGCGCCTCCGGCAGCGGCAGCCAGCCCGGCGCCGGCAGGCTGGTGTTGAGCAGGGGCGCGGCGAACCAGCCGAGCACGGCCTGGCCGAGTGCGCCGACGATGGCGCCGGCGCCGCCTGCAAATAATCCGAGCAGCACCAGTTGCAGGCTCAACGCGCGGATGACGAAGCCGCGCTGCGCGCCCAGGCATTTGAGCAGGGCCACCTCGTCGCGCAGGCGTTCGCTGTAGAGGCGCGCGGTCAGCGCCACGGCGGCGGCGGAGAGCAGGATGGTGGCCAGCACGGTGATGCCGAGGAAGCGGCCGGCGCGCTCCAGCGAATTCTTGATTTCGGGACGCGAGTCCTCCATGCCGCGGAAGCGCGCGCCCGGCGGCAGCTTGAGCTGGCGCGCGGCGGCCAGCGCGGAGGGCTCGCCGCCGAGTTGCAAGGTGTATTCGACGCGGCTGCCCAGGCCGATCAATTGCGTCGCGGCCAAGTCCTGCGCATTCATCAGCAGTTCCGGCGCGAATTCGGCGAAGGCGCCGCCGCGGCCGGGTTCGTTGGCGATCAGCCGGGTGACATGCAGGGTGATGCTGCCTACTTGCAGACGCGCATCGGCATGCAGGTTCAGCGTGCTCCACAGGCGGCCGTCGACCCAGGCTTCGCCGGCGGCGGGAATGCCCGCCGCGTCCTGCGTCGCCCCGTAGGGCTCGCGGCTGAGGCTGAGCACGCCGCGCACCGGGTAGCCGCTTTCCACCGCCTTGACCGTGGCCAGCTGGGTCTGATCGCCGTCGACCGGCGCCACCACGCTGGCGAATTCGGTCACGGCGACGGTTTTCAAGCCCAGCTTGCGCAGATCCGCGGCGAAACCGTCGGGATAAGGATCGCGTCCCTTGATGATGGCGTCGGCGCCCAGCGCCTCACCGCTGCCGCGCTCGATGGCCTGCTGCACGCGGCCGCTGAACATGCCGACCGAAACCATGGCGGCGCTGGCCACCGCCAGCGCCAGGCCCAGCACCAGCAGCTCGCCGCTGCGCCAGCCGCGGCGCAGGCGCAGCAGGGCGTGGCGTAAGGCGCCGCCTGAGTTTGAGATCATTGCACTGAACTCCGTTCGCCCCGAGTGCCCGCGAATCGGGTGTGCTGTTCCGAATGTCCCGAGTAGACCGGCGAAGCCCGGCATATCGAGGGAGGAGCCAGCGCGCAAGTGGCCCCTCGATACACGTTGCTGCGCAACGCACTCGGGGCGAACGGGCCCTGGTGACTATTCATGTAAACGGCCGCCCTTGAGGGTCAGCACCCGCTGGCAGCGCTGCGCCAGGGTGGTGTCGTGCGTGACCAGGATCAGGGTGGTGCCGCGCGAGCGGTTCAGCTCGAACAGCAGCTCGACGATGCGCGCTCCGGTGGCGAGATCGAGATTGCCGGTGGGCTCGTCGGCGAACAGGATGCGCGGTTCGCCGGCGAAGGCGCGGGCGATGGCGACGCGCTGCTGCTCGCCGCCGGACAGCTGATGCGGGTAGTGACCGAGGCGCTGGCCGAGGCCGACCTGCCCCAGAGTGGTGCGCGCCCTGCTTTCGGCGTCGGCGTGGCCGGCCAGCTCCGCCGGCAGCATCACGTTTTCCAGCGCGGTGAGGCCGGCCAGCAGCTGGAACGACTGGAACACGAAGCCGACACGTCCGGCGCGCAGGCGCGCCCGGCCGTCCTCGTCCAGCCTGGTCAGCGACTCTCCGGCCAGGCGGATCTCGCCGGCGCTGGGCAGGTCCAGCCCGGCGAGCAGGGACAGCAGGGTGGTCTTGCCGGAGCCGGAAGCACCGACGATGGCTACCGACTCGCCGGCGCTGACGCGCAGGCTGAGGCCGTCGAGGATGGCCAGAACTGTGCTGCCGTCGGCGGAATCGGCCGCGCCGCTGGTGTTAATCTGCTTCACCAGCCCATCGGCATACACGGCTTCTCTGGCAGCTTCGTCGGCGACTTGCGCGGCCGTTGCCGGCGCCGCGCCCCCACTCATATCAGCCTGTGCATTCATGAAAGCGACATTTCCGGTGCGTGTATTGATGCTGTTGTGCGGTTTGCTGCTCTGCGCCAACGCCGGCGCGGCGGACAAAACCATCCTGGTCTGGGGCGACAGCATCAGCGCGGGCTATGGCCTGGACGCGGATACCGGCTGGGTACATCTATTGGAGCAACGCCTGCAATCTCAAGGCTCGGCCTACAAGGTGGTCAACGCCTCGGTCTCCGGCGAGACCACGGCCGGCGGCCTGTCGCGCCTGCCCGCCGCCTTGGACAAGGTCCATCCTGACATTGTTCTGATCGAACTGGGCGGCAACGACGGGCTGCGCGCGCAATCGCTCGACGCGATGCGCGCCAATCTCGACAAAATGCTGGCCCTGAGCGCGGCAGCGCGGGCGCGGGCGGTCCTGTTCGAGATGTATATTCCGCGCAACTACGGCCCGGTTTACGCCGACCGCTTCACCAAGGTATTCGACGAGTTGGCGCAGCAGCGCCAGGTGCCGCTGGTGCCGTTTTTCCTGGCCGGGCTGGTCGGCGAACGCGACCGCTGGTTCCAGGATGACGGCATCCATCCCAATGCGCAGGCGCAGCCGCAGCTGCTGGAGGCGGTATGGCCGACGCTGGCGCCGCTGTTGCAGCATGCCGCGCATCCGTAACCAGCGGGTAAACGTAATGCGTTACAAGCCCATCCCGGCTGTCACGCAAAGCGCAGCATGAAGATCGCAGTCATCGGCAGCGGCATTTCCGGCCTTGGCGCCGCCTATTTCCTGGCGCGCAAGCACCAAGTGGTGCTGTTCGAGCAGGACCGTCGCGCCGGCGGCCACACCAATACCGTGACAGTGCCGACGCCGCGCGGCCCCCTGGCGATCGACACCGGCTTCATCGTCTGCAATCCGGTCAATTACCCGAATTTCTATCCGTTTCTCGACGAACTGGGCGTGGTGCGGCAGAACACCGACATGTCGCTGGGCGTTTCGGTGGAGGACGGCCGGGTGGAGTGGGCCGGCGACGAGCACCTGACCAGGATTTTCTCGCAGCTTTCGCTGATGTTTTCACCGACCCACATCCGCATGCTGCTGTCGGTGCTGCGCTTCAACAAGCAGGTCAAGCGGCTGCTGGCCGAAAACGCTCTGCCGGACATCACCCTGGGCGAGTTCCTGGAGCGCAACCGCTACCCGATGGCCCTGCGCGTGCGCTACGTCGCCGCCATGGCCGGGCCGATCTGGAGCACCTCCACCCGCGGCGTGATGGAGTTCCCTTTCCCCGCTTTCGCCCGCTTCTTCGAATCGCATGGCCTGCTCAGCGTCTCCGACCAGCCGCAGTGGCAGACCGTGAGCGGCGGCTCCAATACCTATGTCGAGAAAGTACTGGCGCGGTTCGGTGGCGAACTGCGTCTCGACAGCAAAGTCACCTGCCTGCAGCGTGAAGCGGGCGGCGTGATCGTCAATACTCCGCACGGCGCCGAGCGCTACGACGCCGTGGTCTGCGCCACCCATTCGGACCAGGCCCTGAAGATGCTGCCCGATGCCTGCGAAGCCGAATGCAGCCTGCTGGCCAACGTGCCCTTTGCCGCCAATACCGCCTACCTGCACACCGACGAGTCGCTGATGCCGAAGCGCCGGCGCGCCTGGTCAGCCTGGAACGCGATCCTGGCGCGCGACGCGCTCAGCGACGAGCCGATCGGCGTCAGCTACTGGATGAACCTGCTGCAGAGGCTGGACACGACTACGCAGTACATCGTCTCGCTCAACCCGCCGCGGCCGCCGCGTCCGGAAACGGTGCTGTACCAGACCCGTTACGAGCATCCCTTGTATACACCGGCCACCATCCAGGCGCAGCAGCGCCTGCCGCAGATCCAGGGGCGCAACCGCGTCTGGTGGGCCGGGGCCTGGACCGCGTACGGCTTCCATGAGGATGGCTTCAAGTCCGGTCTGCGTGCGGTGGCGGGCATCGACAAGGACTGTCTGCCACCCTGGGCCAACGGCCTCGGACAGGAAGTGCACAGGAAGCTCACGTCTGCGGTCACTCAACGGGATTCGGGGTTCGGTCTGGCCGAACCGGCCTGAGCCGCCGTGGACGGCAATACCCGCTCTCCCGGATTGACCCCGGCGCAACAGCGCTCGCCGCGAGCCGAAGCACTGCATACTGCCGCCATGCTCATGCCCGACGCCGCCTGCTTCTATTCCTGCCGGGTCATGCACCGGCGGCTGGTGGCGCCGTTCTATCGCTTCGTTTACCGCGTGTTCTATCTGCTGCTGGATATCGATCGCGTCGATGCGGTGGCGCAGGGCCCGCGGCTGTTCTCGCACAACCGCTTCAACCTGCTGGCCTTCCACGACCGCGATCACGGCGACGGCAGCGGCAAGTTGCGCGCCTGGGCCGAAGGGCTGCTGGCCGGCGGCGGCATCGATCTGGCGGGAGGGCGCATCCGCCTGCTGGCGATGCCGCGCCTGCTCGGCCATGCCTTCAATCCGATCAGCCTGTGGTATTGCGAGCACCGCGACGGCTCGCTGCGCGCGGTCATCGCCGAAGTCAGGAATACCTTCGGCGAGAAGCATTGCTACCTGCTCAGCGCCGGCGGCGCGGCGATGCCTTACGAGGCGCATTACGAGAAGGAAAAAAACTTCCACGTCTCGCCGTTCTTCGACCTGCGCGGGCGCTACCGCTTCACCCTGGGCGAGCCGGGGGAGCGGGTGCGCGTGGCGATCCACGAGACCCGCGACGGCCAGGCGATCCTCGATGCCACCGTGGCCGGCGAGCGGCTGCTGCTGGGGGATGCGGCAATCCTCAGGCTGGTGGCGCTGATGCCCTTGATGACCCTCAAGGTGGTGGCCGGCATCCACTGGGAAGCGCTGAAGATCTGGCTGCGCGGCGGCAAATTCTACCGCAGGCCGGAGCCGCCGAAGCTTGGGGTGAGCTAGGCGGATTGGCGGTATGGCGCGGGGATAAAAAGCGGAAAACCGGCACCGATTGCAGAGTCCGATCAAAGCGGAAAAACATCCACCCCCTTGTTTCGGGGGTGGGCCAAGCATCCGGACGCAACAAAGATGCGTATTAGGGGATATGGCCTCGCCAGTCCGGGCGAAGGCCGAATCACGGGGTGTCAGGCGATGAAAGATCAGGATTTCGACAGGGACAACTCAATCGGCCGCATCATGGGCCGCGACGGCTTTTCACCGGACTTGCCGACGGCGCTGGCCAGCCGCGGCGACGGCCGCGGCGTATCGCTGGGGCTGAGGCTGCTGATGTACATGGTCTCCGGCATCCGCTTCGGCTCGCTCGACGTGACCCTGCCCAACGGCAGCGTGCGCCAGTTCGCCGGCTCCCAGCCGGGCCCGCACGCGGTCTGGCACATCAAGAACGACGGCCTGATCCGCCATGTGCTGACCGCGGGGGAGGTCGGCATCGGCGACTCCTATATGGACGACTGCTGGGACTCGCCGGATCTGGCGCGCCTGTTGCAGGTGCTGCATATGAACGAGGCCTACTACAAGGGCCCGTTCGAGGCGAACTGGCTGGGCCGGGTCTATGGCTGGTGGCAGCACAAGCGCCGCGCCAACACCAGGCGCACCGCGCGCAAGAACATCGAATATCACTACGACCTCGGCAACGAGTTCTACAAGATGTGGCTGGACGACACCATGGCCTACTCGTCCGGCATGTACATCCAGCCGAGCGAGACGCTGATGGATGCGCAGATCAACAAGTTCCGGCTGATGTACCAGCGCCTCGACCTGGGCCCGCAGCACAGCCTGCTGGAGATCGGCTCCGGCTGGGGCGGCTTCGCCATCTATGCGGCACAGCATTCCGGCTGCCGCGTGCACTCCATCACCCTGTCGCAGGAGCAGTTGACCGAGGCGCGCATCCGCGCCGAGAAGGCCGGCGTGTCCGACCGCGTCAGCTTCGAACTGCGCGATTACCGCGATGTGACCGAGCAATACGACCGCGTGGTCTCGATCGAGATGTACGAAGCGGTGGGCGAGGAATACTGGCCGGGCTACTTCGCCACCATCGCCCGCGCGCTGAAGCCGGGCGGCCGTGCCGCGATCCAGGGCATCACCATCAACCCCTCGGCTTTCGACAACTACCGCCGCAAGCGCGACTTCGTGCAGAAGTACATCTTCCCGGGCGGCATGCTGTGCCCGCCGGGCCGCTTCGAGGACCTGGCCCGCGCCGCCGGCCTGACGCCAGCCGACGCCAGCTTCTACGCCAACGACTACGCCGACACCCTGGCGCAATGGAACCGCAACGTGCTCGGCGCGCGCGAGGCCATCGCCAAGCAGTTCGGCGAGCGCTTCCTGCGCATGTGGCGCTACTACCTGGCCTACTGCGAATGCGGTTTCCGGGTCGGCACCGTCGATCTGATGCAGATCACGCTGAACAAGGCGTAACAACTGCGGCAACAGCCTTCTCGCGCAAAGACGCAAAGACGCAAAGACGCAAAGACGCCAGGAAAAGCGTTTTTGAAATATATTGCTTTTGATTTTTTGCGGCTTTGCGGCTTTGCGCGAACAGCTTTTCGCCTTCACCAAGGGAATTGACGATGGGCCTGCTCAAAATAGTGTTCGCGCTGGCCTTCCTGACGATTCTCGGCGCCACCACCTGGGCGTCGTTGCAGATGCCGTTCTGGAAGGTGCCGCAGACGGTGGTGGGGCATCCCTGGTTCATCGCCACCCTGGTCGATACCTACCTGGCCTTCTTCACTTTCTGGGTGTGGGTGGCGTACAAGGAAACCTCCAACCTGGCGCGCCTGGTGTGGCTGGTGCTGATCTTCGCCCTGGGCAATATCGCCATCGCCGGCTACATGCTGCTGCAGCTGTTCCGCCTGCCGCCGTGGGCGGGCGTCGAAGACCTGCTGTTGCGCCGCAAATGAAACCGCCGGCCGCGCCCGACGCCGCGCCGCGCAGCTGGTGGAAGCGCCATGTCGTCGATCTCATCGTGGCGCAGTTCAGGCAAGGCATCACGCCGGAGAAGATCGCCCTGACGCTGGCCCTGGGCGCGGTGCTGTCGGTGTTTCCCATCATCGGCTCGACCACCCTGCTGTGCGCCGGTGCGGCGCTGTGGCTGCGCCTGAACCAGCCGCTCATCCAGCTGATGAATTATTTCTGCTACCCGCTGCAATTTCTGCTGCTGATCCCGCTGTATCGTGCCGGCGAATGGCTCGGCGCGCCGCACCTGACGCTGTCGATCCCGCAGCTGATGGAGCGCTTCAAGGCGGGGCCGACGCAGTTCATCGCCGACTTCGCCGGGGTTGCCCTCGGCGGTGTCGGCGCCTGGTGCCTCACCGCGCCGCTGGTCTGTGCCGCGATTTACTTCGCACTGCGGCCGCCGCTGCGGCTGCTTGCCGCGCGCACCGTGGGACGCGCCAGATCTACAGATAGCTGAGCCACCACTGCTCCTTGTGGCGCGACTTGTAGCCGGCATACCAGCGGCACAGCGGATACAGGATCAGGATCACCAGCGCCCAGACCACATAGACGCGCAGCAGGTTGGGCTCGTAACCGGGCGGTGCGGGCTGGGTGTCGAACAGCTTGAAGGTGTAGCCGAAAGCCAGCTGGCCGGCGATGACCGAGCCCAGGTGAATCAGCGGCAGGTGCAAAAGGTAGAAAAAGAACGGCACCCGCCCGAATACGCTGATGCGGTCGGCCAAGCCGCCGCGCCAGCGTTCCAGCAGCGGCAGCAGCAGCAACACCGGTCCCAGGGTCATCAGCAGGTATTGCAGCGACGGCGGGTACTTGCTGACGTTGAGCAGCCCCAGTGCGGTGTACAGCGGGCCGCGCGGATTGGCACTCCACAGTTGCGCATCGCCGTAGACGTTGGTCAGGCGCAGCAACAGGAACAAGGCAATGGCGGCGAGGCCCAGCCCCTGCATCCAGCGGTCGCGGCGCGGCGCCGGCAGTTGCAGCAGGTGGCCGAAGCCATAGCCCAGCACCATCACCCCGGCCCAGGGCACCAGCGGATACAGCAGCAGCACCTCGTAGCCGGACGGCAGCGTGGCGAAATGCGGCTCATGCACCAACGCCAGCAGCCAGCCCCACGCCATGCCGTGCGCGGCAGCGTCCTTGAAATGCCAGCCGTCGAACAGGTTGTGGCCGAAGACCAGGACGGCGCCGAGGCCCAGCATCAGCGGCAGCGGCAGGTACAGCAGCAGCGCCAGGCACACCATCGACCAGCCCAGCGCCCAGATCACCTGCAGGTTGAGACCGTTGAAATCGAAGCGCCAGCAGAAGCTGATGAAAGTCAGCTCCAGCAGCACCAGCCAGAGGCCGCGGCTGACCAGAAAGCGCTGCAGTTTGCCGCGCGTGACGCCGCTGTTGCGGGCGTAGAGAAAAGCGCTGGTGCCCGCCAGGAAGACGAAGGTGGGGGCGCAGAAGTGGGTGATCCAGCGGGTCAGGAACAGGCCCGCCGAAGCCTTGCTCAGATCGACGGGGTCGGCGAAGGGATTGAAGTAGTCGCGTACATGGTCAATGGCCATGATGATCATGACGATGCCGCGCATCAGATCGATCGAGCCGATGCGGCTGGTGGCCCGTGCTTCGCTGCTGCTGGTGCTGTCCGCCACCCTGACGATGCTCGCTGCGCTCATCTGCTCCCCCGCTCTGGTCGCCCGCGTCCAGCCCTTGGATGCGTCTGGGAGCAGCGGGGTTTAGATCGCAGCCAGAATCTCAGGCGTAAGCTTGTTCCAGCTCCTCCAGCGCCTCGCCGGTATAGACCGCCAGGCGCTGCATGTGCGGCAGGGTGTCGCGGCAGCCGGTGTAGCCGAAATTGAGGGTACCGGCATAGCTGACGCAGGTGATGTTGAGGGCCTGGCCGTGGCTGAGCAGGGAGATCGGATACATCGCCTCGAGCCGCGCGCCGGCGAAATACAGCGGCTTCTCCGGCCCCGGCACATTGGAGATGGTGACGTTGAACATGGGCCGGCCGCGCCCGGCCAGGCCGGTCATCAGGCCGAGGATGAACGGCCCCATGAAGGCCGAGGTGTAATTGTTGAGGCTGGTCTTGCGCAGGCCCTGCAGATGCTCCTTGGCGCGCACCGTGGAGACGCGGATCTTCTCCAGGCGCAGGCGCGGATCGGCGACGTCGGTGGCGAGGTTGGCGAGGATGAAGCTGATGGCGGTGCCGACGCTGTCGTCGCCCTGCGGCCGGATCGACACCGGCAGGCCGGCGGTGAGCGGCTCCTGCGGCAGCTCGCCGGACTCGTCGAGGAAGCGGCGCAGGGCGCCGGCGCAGATCGCCAGCACGATGTCGTTGAGCGTGACCCTGGCCTTCTTCGCCAGGACGCGCAGGCGGCTCAGCTCGTAGTGCTGGGTCGCGAAGCGGCGCGGCGCGGTGACGCGGCCGTTGAGCACCGAGCGGGGCGCGCTGAACGGCCGCACCAGTTCCGGGTCGGCGTCCTTGCCGCGGCCCCATACCTGGGCCATGGCGCGGCTGACTTCCGGCAGTGTCGCCGCCTGTTCGCGTGCCGTCTGATACAGCGCACCCAGACGCTGTGCCAGCGGGCCGGACTCGGCCTCGCCGCGCTGCCTGAGGCCGCCCAGCGACCACGGCGGCACGATCGTGCGGTTGCGCGGCGACTCCGACATGGCGCGCTGGATCATGCGCATGCCGGCCATGCCGTCCATCAGGGCGTGGTGCATCTTGGTATAGAGGGCGAAGCGACCGCCTTCCAGGCCCTCGATCAGATGGCATTCCCACAGCGGCCGCTTCAGGTCCAGCGGATGGCTGTGCAGGCGCGACACCAGCACGCCCAGCTCGCGCTCGCCGCCGGGCTCGGGCAGGGCGGAATGGCGCACGTGGTAGTCCAGATCGACCTCTTTGTCGATCTCCCAGGCCGGCAGCAGGCCGCCAAGCGGGGTGTCGGCCAGGCGCAGGTTCCATGGCGGCACGAAGCTGGAATCGGCCTTGAAGCGCTCCACCACGTCGCGCAGGAAGCTGGCCTTGGCGTTCTTCGGCGGCGACAGGATCTGCAAGCCGGTGACATGCATCGGCGTATTGCGCGATTCCACATAAAGCCAGGCCGCGTCGAGCGGCTTGAGCCTTTTCATGACCCTCTCCCAAGGTTGAACGGCTTTGCAGCGCACTTTAACCGGATGCGCAGCGGAACGCAGCGGGCTGTTGCGGCGCGCGGCTCCGGCTGTGGCTGGAAGAGGTCGCAGCGCTTATCGGGTCTGGCCGGCGAAGGAGGAGTCCGGTGCTTCCCTTGCGTAGCGCGCGGCATCCCAGACACCATAGGCCAATACGGGCAGGTACAGCACGGCCAGCAATAGCGGATCGTGCAGGGGCTGATCGGCAATCCGGCGCCACGCCACCACCCAGCTCAGCAGTCCGCTGCTGAGAATACCCAGAGCGAGCAGCATCAGGCCCAGGCCCTGGCGTGTCCTGCCCTGATCAAGCTGGCCGAGACCGGGGAACAGCAGGGACAACAGGGCAACACGCAGCGCCGGCGGCGACTGCGGCGATGCGCCCACGCCCACGCCAGCTTCCGCCGCGACGGGATGATCGAGCGGCTGGGTTCTGGCGAAGCAGCGCTCCTGGGCGCTGCGGATCATTTCGACCAGCTGCCCGCTGTGCCAGCGGTTCAGCGAGTACAGGCGCAGCGAACGTTCCAACCCGTCCGCTTCGATCTCGATGACGGAGCTCACCGGGTTGAGCAGGCGCAGCCACCAGCTTCGGGGCAGCACCCGCGGTGCATGGATGCGCTGCCAGTGCGCCTGCCACAGTGGCTTGCGGCTGTAACCGGCGGACGCCAGCAGGAGCAGCAGGCGCCTGTTGGTGGCGATGAGCAGGCGCCCGCGCCACAGGCTGGGAGCGATGCCGAAGTCCTCGATCTGCTCGCCTGCTGCGAGCATTGCGGACAGATACGGTGTCCAGGACTGCATGCGGCGTTGCATCAGCCCGGTCTGCATGTCGAGGAAGATGCGGGTCGAGCGCCAGGCGATGGCGACGCCGAACAGCACCAGGCCCATCAGCAGCGGAATGCCCAGCAGGGCCAGCAGCATCAGGCCATGCGAGCCGCTGTGCCGGGCATCGCGGGCCAGGTGCAGACCCAGTCCCAGGCCGCCGAGCTGCAGCGACATGATGAGGATGAAGACGCCGGCCAGCACCACCAGGGTAACGGCCAATCCCTCGCGCGGCACTTCCCGCCGAAGGCTGACCACGGCGCCGGCGGCAGCCAGCTCGCCCTGGCGACGCAATCGCAAGGCGCAGACCAGCAGCCCCAGGGCGCCGAGCAGCAGTACCAGGCGAGCGCTCTTCTGCAGGCGGCGCAAGTGGCCGGCCCGCGCCGACGCTTCGGCGAGCCGGGCCTGCAGGGCGGAATCGCCAAAGGCATCCAGTTCAGCGCCTTGCCGATCGAAGCGCCGCAGGCTGAAGCTCTCGCCGGACCGCACCGCCACCAGCACATCGTTGGTCCGCGCCAGGAGCCCTTGAGGCTCGGCAAACTGCCCGAGCGGGATCGAGTGCAGATAGTGTCCGTCGGCGGCGTAGGCCACCACCGCGCCCTGCCGCAAATCGGCAGCGTGCCAGGAAGCGTACCTGCCGCCGTCAGCCGCGACGCTGACCAGAACCGGCCATGAATACGAATAGATCCGGTGGTCCTGTTCGAACGGCCCGGGAGCCTCGATCGATCCGGGAGCCAGGCTCAGATCCGGTCGTATCCTTTTCAGGACATGGTGGTTGGTGTCCGCCAGCAGCAGGGCGCCCGTTCGGTCGGCGCTCAGACCGTTGGGAAAGTGCAGCATCAATTCGCTGCCGCTGGATGCGAGGTACTGACCGCTGCCGCTGAAAGCCAGCAGCCGGTCGTTCTGCGTGTCGGAAACGATCAGGCGATCCGCGCCGGGTTCGTAGGCCGCGTGAAATATTCCAAATATCGGGCCTGCCGAAAGCGGCACCTCGGCCGCGGCGAGACGCTGGCCATTTGCGGACAGCAGATAGAGCCGTGCGCCGGATCTGCCCCCCACCCAGAGGCTGCCGTCCGGCATCGGCACCATGGCGACAGCGGTTTCGATTCCGAGCGGCGCCAGATCGAAGTGGGCCTCGATTGCTCCGGCGGGCGTCAGCCGCAGCAGCTCGCCATTGAGGCTCAGCCACACATGATCCTGCGCATCCGAGGCGAGGTTGGTGGCGCCGGAAACGCGCGTCAGAAGCTGACCCGCCCGGATCATGACGGCGACGGAAGCCAGCACCAGCAACAGCACGGCGATCATCGCCGCGCGCAAGTTCCCCCTGATCCCCATATTCATTTTTTATCCCTGATGCCAAGCTTGCCGGCCTTCCCTTGCAGACGATACTAGCCGGTGTTCATCGAAGAATTCCAGCAACGCAAGCCGCGTCAACGACCGGCACCGAGCCGGGCTTGACGAGGGCTTCGAGCCCGAAGCTGCCGGGCCGCGGCGCGGATCGCTTCATCCGGTGCCGCCGGGCAGTCCATAATGCGCAAGGTCCATTGAACACGACAGCGATGAGCATGAAAGTACTTCCGAGGGCGCTTCTGACGGTCTGTATGGCAATCACGCTGGCCGCTTGTGCCCCCCTCTATTCCAGAGACCGCGAATGGAAGCTGCCGGCCGGCCTGGGCAGTTATGTGATCTCGGCAAAAATCGATGTCGGCTTCCTGACCCGGCAGGCGACGATTTCCGTCAACGGCAAGGAAGTGCTGAGCGGCCAGTCGTACTTCTGGTCGAACACCATCAACATGTCCGGCACCGTCGATCACTTCCCGATCACGGCGGTTTGCGACCGGGATGCGAAGACCTGCGATGTAGCCATCGCCGGCATCCACGCCGCGACGCTGCAGTTCTAGGCGGAGCGGGGCGAGCAACCGAGCGCTGCGATGTCCGCATTCATCTGCCCCCTGTGCCGCCAGCCGCTGCAGCAAAACCCGAAAACCTGGAGTTGCGCGCAGGGGCACAGCTTCGATGTGGCGCGCGAAGGCTATGTCAACCTGCTGCCGGTGCAGCACAAGAGCAGCCGCGAGCCCGGCGACAGCCCGCAGATGGTGATGGCGCGGCGCGAGTTCCTGCAGGCCGGGCATTACCAGCCGCTGCGCGACGCGGCCCTGGCGCTGTTGATGCCGCTGCGCGGACAGAACCTGCTCGATATCGGCTGCGGCGAGGGTTATTACACCAGCGCCCTGACGGCGGCAGCGGCGGAGGTGAGCGGGCTGGATATCGCCAAGCCGGCGATCCAGCTTGCCGCGCGGCGCTTCCGCGACATCACCTGGCTGGTCGGCAGCGCCGCGCTGCTGCCGCTGGCCGATGCCTCGGTGGACACGGTGTGCAGCCTGTTCAGCCAGTTGCAGATCGCGGAAATGCAGCGGGTGCTGAAACCCGGCGGTCGGGTGCTGGTGGTGACGCCGGCGCCGGATCATCTGTGGAGCCTGCGCGAGCAACTGTTCGATGCGGTGCAGCCGCATGAGCCGGACAAGTTCCTGGCCGGCTTCGGGAGCGCATTCGAGCTGCATACGCGGCAGGAGCTGCGCGTTTCACTGAGCCTGACGCGGCAGGCCCTGGGGCAACTGCTGCTGATGACGCCGTATGCGTGGAAGGCGAAGCCGGAGAAGCGTGCGGCGCTGGAAGCGAGCGAGTCGTTCTTTACCCAGGCGGCGTTTTCGCTGATGTTGCTGGGGAAGACCTGAATTTGAATTTGTCATCCTGAGCGCAGCGAAGGACGACAAAGATCCCGGCCTCTCAGGCTGCGGCGAACGCTCTCTCAATCAGATGCCGCGGCACCTTGGTCCGCGGCACCGGGCCGTCGAACCAGCTGCGCACATCCTGGTCCAGGCCGATGCCGTGCATGTAGTTGTACAGGGCCTTGTTCAAGGCCACGCCAAGCGCATCGTGATCGACGCCGCTGGGATCGATGAAGCCGATATCGTTCTTGGCGAACGACACCGGCGGCAGCGGCGCCAGGCTCACGCCGTACTGCTCGGGGTGGGTGCCCACCGGCGAGTGCACGGTGCAGGCGAAGCGGTGGAAGAAGCCGGACTGGATGCAGCCGGCTTCGAACAGTTGCCGCACGTATTCGAGCGCGTCCACCGTGTCCTGCACGGTCTGGGTCGGGAAGCCGTACATCAGGTAGGCATGGACCAGGATGCCGGCATCGGTGAAGGCGCGGGTGACGCGCGCCACCTGCTCCACCGAGACGCCTTTCTTCATCAGCTTGAGCAGGCGGTCGGAAGCGACTTCGAGGCCGCCGGAAATGGCGATGCAGCCACTGTCGGCGAGTTGCCGGCACAGCTCCGGGGTGAAGGACTTCTCGAAGCGGATATTGCCCCACCAGGAGATGGCGAGCTGGCGCTTCTGCAATTCCGCCGCCAGGGTCTTGAGGGCTTTGGGTGGCGCCGCCTCGTCGACGAAATGGAAGCCGGTCTGCCCGGTCTCGGCCACGATGCTCTCGATGCGGTCGACCAGGATGGAGGCGCTGGCAGTGTCGTAGCGCGAGATGTAATCCAGGCTGACGTCGCAGAAGCTGCACTTCTTCCAGTAGCAGCCGTGGGCCACGGTGAGCTTGTTCCAGCGCCCGTCGGACCACAGCCGATGCATCGGATTGAGCATGTCCAGCACCGACAGGTAGCGGTCCAGCGGCAGGCCGTCCCAGGTCGGCGTGCCGATTTCGGCGAAGGGCACATCGGGTTCGCCGTTGTTGATGTACTGGACGCTGGCCGCATCGGCGCCGCGGGTGAAGGTGCGCACCAGCCGCTCGCGTGGCAGCTCGCCGCGCAGATGCTCGAGCAAGGCCAGCAGCGGGCGTTCGCCGGCATCGAGGCTGACGTAGTCGAAATAGTCGAACACACGCGGCTCGTTCAGCTCGCGCAGCTCGGTGTTGACGAAGCCGCCGCCAAGCACGGTGACGATGGCAGGATCCCGCGCCTTGATCGACTGGGCGATGCGGAACGCGGCGTAGACCGCGCCGGGGAATGGAACCGACAGCAGCACCAGCCGCGGCGAGTGCCGCGCCAGCGCCTGCAAGGTCAGCTCATGCAGGGTGCTGTCGACCAGGTTGAGCGGCGCCGCCAGGGCTGCGGCCAGCGGCTCGAAGCTGGCCTGGCTCTGCGCCAGGGATTCGGCGTAGCGCACGAACTCGAAGCGCGGATCGACCCCGTCACGCAGCACATCGGCGAGATCGTTCAGGTACAGGGTGGCGAGATGGCGGGCGCGGTCCTGCAGGCCGAGCGAACCGAAGGCCCAGGCCAGGGGGTCGCCGCCCTCGTCGTCCCCGGTATAGACATCGAGCGAGGCGAAGCGCGGTCCCTCGGGCAGGAAATTGCGGCCGCAGATGCGGTGGCCGATGGTGGGATCGCGGCCCTGCAGGAAGGCCACGGCGGCGGTAACGGTGGCCAGGTAACGCTCGAACTGGGCGTGAAACGCCTTGACCCGGGGCGAGCGCTTGCGCGGCGGCAGGGCCTCGATGCAACGCCGGATCGCCAGCAGGCCGTCGGGGCAGAACAGCTTCAGCACCAGGGCCAGGGCCAGGTCTTCCTGTACCGCATCGACGCCGCGCGAGCGCAGGAACCCGGTCAGGTAGGCGGTCGACGGATAGGGCGTGTTGAGCTGTGTCATCGGCGGGATGACGGACAGGACACGGATGGGAGGGGCTGGGGTCATGGCGGGGAAGCGGTCTGCGGATGGGCCCGGCTGGCTGCCTGATCCCTCGCGGTGGTGGCGCGCAGGCATCTTATCAAATGACCCTGCTATTCCCTCGGAATTACACTCGACCTATGGCAAAAGCGCCCGGAAATGCCAATACTGCCGCACGTACACCCGTCCCCGACAACGCCATGCCCTCCTTCGATATCGTCTCCAAAGTGGACAAGCACGAGCTGACCAATGCGGTCGACCAGGCCAGCCGCGACCTCGACAACCGCTACGACCTGCGCGGCACCAATTCGCGCTTCGAGCTGGAGGAGTCGGTGGTGACGCAGTTCGCGCCGAGCGAATACCAGCTGGAACAGCTGCTGGACATGCTGAAGCCGCGGCTGGCCGGGCGTGGCATCGACCTGCGCTGCCTCGAACTGGGCGAGGTCGAAAGCAACCTGGCCGAGGCGCGGCGCAAGATCACCATCAAGCAGGGCATCGAGCAGGTGCAGGCGAAGAAGATCATCGCCCGCATCAAGGAAGCCAAGATCAAGGTCGACACCAGCATCACCGGCGACAAGCTGCGCGTCAGCGGCAAGAAGCGCGACGATCTGCAAGCCGCCATCGCCCTGCTGCGCAAGGCGGAACTGGAACTGCCGCTGCAGTTCGAGAATTTCCGGGATTAGGTTTCCGCCGAAGACGCACGAGCGCAAGGACGACTCCTACCCCTCTCCCACAAGTGGGAGAGGGAAATAGTCACGTCGCCTTTGCTTGCAAAGCCTCGGCCTTGAGCCGGGTCAGCTCCTCGTCCTTTCTCTCCCACAGCGCGTTGACCCAGTTCTGGAAGCGCTCGCGGAACACGGCATCGTCCTGGTAGTCGCCGCCCACCAGATCCATCGGCACCGGCAGCACCCGCGCCCGCACCTTGATGTCGCGCTGGTCGCCGCAAAGAAAACTGCCGAGGGTGCCGTAGCGGCTCGGCGCGTAGCACAGGGTGACGTCGACGATGCCGGCGAACTGCTCGCCCATGGCATTGAGCGCGAACGACAGGCCGGCCGCTTTGGGCCGCAGCAGGTTGCGATAGGGCGAACCCTTGGCATCGCGCTTGGCCGGAGTGAAGCGGGTGCCCTCGAGGAAGTTGACCATGGTCACCGGAATGCTGCGGTATTTCTCGCAGGCCTTGCGGGTCACCAGCAGGTCCTGCTGCCGCAGCGCCGGATTGGCGGCGATGTCCGCCTTGGAATGGCGCTTGACGAAGGGCATGTCCAGGGCGACGCAGGCCAGGCCGATCACCGGCATCCACAGCAGTTCCTGCTTCAGGAAGAAGCGCGTGAACGGCAGGCGCCGGCCGAAGATATCCACCAGCAGCGGGATGTCGGCATAGGACTGGTGATTGCACACCAGCAGCCAGGTCTTGTCGGGATCGAGCTCGCCTTCGATGACGATGTCGCGCCGCGGACCATGCAGCAACAGGAAGCCAAGCCGGTTGAGGCCCCACCAGCTGCCGTTGCCGACGAAGGCGCCGAGCCAGTTGCGGGCCAGCCAGGTGCGCCCGCGCGCCGACGGCGTGAACAGCTTCAGCAGCGCCCCCAGCATCAGCAGGGCGAAACTGATCAGCAGCGCGATCAGCAGCAGAGCGAAGCTCAGGACGATGAGCAGCGGAGCTGGCAGCCAACGCAGCATCTGGGGCTTAACCTTTTTGCTGATACGCCGGGCTGAGATCGCGCACCGCCTCGACCAGGGCGGTGACGCTCTCCGGCGGCGTGTGCTGCAGGATGCCGTGGCCCAGGTTGAAGATATGGCCGGGGCCATGACCGTAATCGGCCAGCACGCCAGCCACCAGCTCGCGCACTTTTTCCGGACGGGCGAACAGCGCGGTGGGGTCGAGGTTGCCTTGCAGGGCAACGCGCCCGGCAACGGCCTTGCGCGCATCGGCGAGGCTGGCGGTCCAGTCCACGCCAAGTGCGGCGCAGCCGCTGTGCGACATTTCGGCGAGGTGGGCGGCGGCGCCCTTGCTGAACAGGATCACCGGCACGCCCGGCGCCAGCGTCTGCAGGCGCTTGATCACATCCTGCATCGCCGCCAGGGAGAAGTGGCGATAGCCCTGCGGATCGAGCGCGCCGCCCCAGGTATCGAACACCATCAGCACATCGGCGCCGGCGCGCACCTGCGCCGCCAGATACAAGGCCACCGCCTCGCTCAGCTTGGCCAGCAGGATCTTGAGCAGGTCCGGGCGGTCGTAGCGCAGGCGTTTGGCGTGGACGAAGTCGCGTGAGCCGGCACCCTCGATCATGTAGGTGGCCAGGGTCCAGGGGCTGCCGGCAAAGCCGATCAGCGGCACACGGCCGGCCAGCGCCGTCTTGATGGTGCGCACCGCATCCATCACATAGCCCAGCTCGGCTTCGGGATCGGGCACGCGCAGCTTGAGGATCGCCTCTTCGCTGCGCAGCGGGTGATGGAACGCCGGGCCTTCGTTGTCGACGAAGTGCAGGCCCAGGCCCATGGCGTCGGGGATGGTGAGGATGTCGGAGAACAGGATCGCCGCGTCGAAGCCGAAGCGCTCGATCGGCTGCATCGTCACTTCGCAGGCCAGCTCGGGGTTCTTGCACAGGGCCAGGAAATCGCCTGCCTTGGCGCGGGTGGCGCGGTACTCGGCCAGGTAGCGGCCGGCCTGGCGCATCAGCCACACCGGCGTGCGTTCCACCGGCTCGCGCCGCAGGGCGCGCAGGAACAGATCGTTTTTCAGGGGAGTCATGGAAGTCATTTCGGGTTGATGCGGCTCATGCGAGGGCGGCGGCGACTTCCGCCTGGATCGCCTGGGCGGCGGCGCGTGGATCCGCGGCGTCGCGGATCGGCCGTCCCACCACCAGGTAGTCGGCGCCAGCCTGCAGGGCGCGCGTGGGGGTCATCACCCGCTTCTGGTCGGAGTCGGCGCGATTGTCCACCGGGCGGATGCCGGGGGTGACGACGATCAGCTCGCGCGGCGCTTCGGCGCGCAGCCTGGTCACTTCCAGGCCGGAGGAGACCACACCGTCGCAGCCGGCGGCGAGGGCGCGGCGGGCGCGCGACAGCACCAGCGCTTCGACATCGCACTGAAAGCCGAGATCATCCAGATCGCCGCGATCGAGACTGGTCAGGGCGGTCACCGCCAGTACCTTGAGGCCATTGCTCTTGGCCCTGGCGGCGGCTTCCATGATGGCCTGGTTGCCGTGGATGGTGCAGAACTGGGCGCCGCGCTCGGACAGGGCGGTCACCGCCCGCGCCACGGTTTCGGGGATGTCGAAGAACTTGAGATCGACGAAGACCTTGTTGCCGCGGCCGCGCAGCCATTCGAGCAGTTCGAAAAAGCCGGGCGCCATGCACAGTTCCATGCCGATCTTGTAGAAGCCGGCGGCATCGCCGATGCGCTCGACCAGGGCGCGGGCGGCGGCGGCTTGCGGCAGGTCGAGGGCGACGATGAGGCGGTCGTGGGCGGGGATGGCGTTGGAGATGGCGGTATTGGGCACTTCAGATTCCGGTGAACAAAAGGTCGAGCGCGGCGATGATGTCGCTGCGCTGCGGCGAAAGATCGGCCAGGGGCTCCAGCAGTGCGGAAGCCGCTACGGCACCCATTTCCGCCGGCGACAGCACCACGGCATGCCCCTTGATGCTGAACCCGGGATTGAGGCGCGGGATGCGCCGCGCCGGGAACAGCCGGTCACGCACCAGGGGGATCACCAGCCGCGTCGGCAGCAGCTCGACCATATCCGATTGCACGTCGAGCACGAAGGGAATGCGTTCACGGCCTGCGGCTCGCGGATTCTGATAGACGCGGAACTGCGCCATCAGAAGCCGCGCTCCTCGCCATCGCCGAAGATTCCGTTGCGCTCGATATAGCGGCTGAAGGCTTCGATGGCGGCGCGGTTCTCTTCCTGCCAATGACGCACGCGCGATTCACGCAAACGCGCATCCAGCGCTTCCTCGAACAGGCGCGACAGATTCAGGCCGAGCTTGCGCGCCTCGTCGAGCAATTCCTTGCGCGCCGACAGGTTCACCGCTTTGCGCAGCAGGCTGGATTTGAGGGCGTCTCTTGGCATCGAAGCAGCCACCTATTGCGTAGAGCTTATGCGCATTTTAGTTGCGCAGGCTTCAAATGTCATCAGGGACTGGGGCGGAGCCTCAAAAACGGCTCATACATTTGCTGCAAGCCCCATGCTCACCTGCGAGAACCCTGAAAATCTCGATCGCGTGGCGGTTCTCTCAGAAGGTGATGCGCATATGATATGCGCATCATTATGCGCGCTCAACACCACGGCAGCCTTCAGCCGGTGCGATCCGCCCCGGCATCCGTCCCCGCGCCCACCGCCGGCTGCGCTGCCACGGCCCTGCGGCTCAGCATCATGACGCCGGCGTAGTACAGCGTGTAGTAACCGATCACCACTCCCAGCAGAATCAGGGTCAGCGCGCTTTTCGAGCCGCCGAAAGCCGCTAGCGGACCGCCGGCACCCGCCATCGCCGCGACGCCACCGGCCTGCTGCATCTGCGGGTAGAGCACCATAAAGCGATAAGCGATGCGCACCATGAACAGGGCGGACACCGCCAGTCCGATGTAGATGTTGGGGATGTAGTAGTGCTTCGCTTCGCGTGTCTCGAAGCGGGTGTGGTGCAGGCTGAGCAGGCCCAGCGCCGCGCCCGCGGCCATGCCCGCCGCCATTTCCAGCCGCAGTTGCAGGCTCATCGGCGCGGCCAGGATGAACACCGCCGCAACGCCAAACAGCACCACGCGCAGCATCATGCGCCGGGGCGTGACCAGTTGCGGCCCGACATGGCTGCGATAGCGCCGGTACAGGCTGAACAGCAGCAGGGCGACGAACAGCAGCGGCATCAATTGGTGAACGGGCAATCCGGTCATATGGGTTCCCTATGGAGCCTTACAAAAGACGCGCGCCGATGGCCTTGAGCACCGCGTGCGTGCGGTCGCGCGCCTCCAGCTTATAGAGGATTTCGGTGAGGTGGTTCTTGACGGTGCCGTCGGAAATGCCGAGGGCGCGGCCGATCTCCTTGTTGGAGTAGCCGCCGGCGACCAGACGCAACACCGCCAGTTCGCGTTCGGTCAGGTGCGCCGGCGCGCCCTGATCGGCGGGCGCGCCCAGGCGCGCCGCCTGCAGGCTTTGCGGCGACAGCAGGGTCTCGCCGGCCGCTACCCGCAGGATCGCCGCCTTCAGTTCCTCCGGCGCCGCATCCTTGAGCAGGAAACCCTGTGCGCCGGCCTGCACCGCACCCTGCAACAGCGCGGCATCGTCGAAGGTGGTGAGCAGGATGGCGGGGGTGTAGTCGCCGCGTGCGCGCAGCGCTCGCACCACTTCGATGCCGGAGTGGCGCGGCATGCGCACGTCGCTGACCAGCACGTCGACGCGAGTCTGCTGCAAAGCCGCCAGCAATACCGCGCCGTCCTCGGCCTCGACCACCACTTCCAGTCCGCCCAACTGCTCCAGCAGGGCGCGCAGGCCGCGCCGCACCAGGGCCTGGTCGTCGGCCAGGGCCAGCCGCAGCGGCGTCGTCATGCCGGCAATTCCGCTGGCTGCGGCAGCCAGGCCCGCAGCCGCAGGCCGCCGCCATTGATCACGCCGAGTTCCAGACGGCCGCCCAGCGCCTCCAGCCGTTCGCGCATGCCGCGCAGGCCATTGCCCGGCAGCGGCGGCTGCTGCGCGCGGCCGTCATCCTCCACGCTGAGGACGATGCCGGCGCCCTCGGTGGCGAGACGGATCACGATTTGTGCCGCGCCGCTGTGGCGCAGGGCATTGGTCAATCCCTCCTGGGCGCAGCGCAGCAGGGCCTGCGCCTGCGCCAAACCGGCGGCGCGCGTTTGCGCCGCCAGTTCCAGCCGCACCTGGGGATGCGGCAGCGCCGGCACCAGGGCGGCCAGCGCCTGTTGCAGATCGATGCCGTCGTGCTCTCGCAAGGTGCTGACCACGCCGCGCACGTCGGTCAGCACTTCGTCGGCAAGGCGCTCGCACTCGGCGATGGCCGGCATCGCGGACGCGCCGGCCTGGCGCGCCTGCAGCCGCAACTGCAGCTTGAGCGCGGTGAGCTTGTGGCCGACCACGTCGTGCAGCTCGCGCGACAGGCGCAGGCGCTCCTCGCTGCGCGCGCTTTCCAGCAGCAGGCGGCGGGTGGCGAGCAACTCGCTGTTGATGCTCACCGCTGCGTCGCGCGATTCCTCGGCGCTCCTGGCGTAAGCGGTGATCAGTCCGGCGAAAGTCTGGAAGCCGCCATAAGAGAGTATCGACACCGCCGCGTCGGCCCAGCCCCAGCGCCATTGCAGGATCAGCAGCAGCGGCACATCGGCGAGCAGCATCAGCAGCACAGTAATCCGCGGCGAATACAGCACGGCAAGCTGGCCGGCGACGATGATCGTCAGCACCGGCATGGAGCCGCCGCCCAAACCCCAGCAGGCCAGCAGCGCCGCGGGAAGCTGCAGCAGCGCGAGCCCGCGCAGGCGCGGCAGATCGCTGGCGCCGAAGCTCTGGTAGCGCGAGCGCAGGATGTAGAGAACCGGCACGGCGATCATGCCCAGCAGCCCGGCCAGCGTCATGCCGGACCATGGCAGGCGTCCGCGGCTCCAGTCGACCCAGGGTGGCAGCGCGATGGCGATCCAGGTGACGTAAACGGCGAAGCTCAAGGGCGCGAAGGGCCCGTTCCAGTGGCCGGAGCGCAGCGTGGGCGGGGCTTGTTCCATGGCAGCAGTATAGGAGACGCGCCGCTCCCGCCGGAGGTGAGTTTTGTCACCCCCGGCCCATGCCAATTGTCACCTGCCCAGGCTTTGCCGCCACCGCAACAATGACCCCACAGTCATCGGGAGCGGCGTCATGCACGGAATCGTTCTGGTTTTGCACACGGCAGTCGGGGCCATCGCCCTGCTCAGCTTCTGGATCGCGGCCCTGGCCCGCAAGGGCAGCCGTCCGCATCGCCTCGCCGGCCGCATCTATCTGGGCGCGATGGCGGCGATCCTGCTCAGCGCCGTGCCGCTGGTGCTGTCGATCTTCTGGCGCGGCAATGCGGTCGGCGGAGTGTTCTTCCTCGACTTGCTGGTGTTGGTCGGCACCAGCGTTGTGGTGGCGCCGCGCGCCATCCGCTACAAGCGGGATTTCGAGACGTTCCGCGGCGGCCTGTATCACAGGCTGGGCTGGCTGCAACTCGCAGGCGGCGCAGTCACGGCCGCCATCGGCTTGTGGGCGGAGCAGCCCCTGCTGGCTGTGTTCGGACTGCTCGGCGCCGCCCTGTCGATCCGCATGCTGCGGCTGCAGCGCCTGGCATCGCCGCCGGCAGGCTGGTGGCTGCGCCAGCACTTCACCGCGATGATCGGCAACGGCGTGGCCACCCATGTCGCGTTTCTCGGCATCGGCCTGATGCGCCTGCTGCCGCATGACGCGGCGCTGCAGGTGCAGCACATGAACATCGCCTGGTTCGGCCCGCTCGGCGTCTCGCTGGTCGCCGGCATCTGGCTCAACCTGCGCCACCGCCGCCGTTTCGGATCGCGCCCGCAAGCCGTCCGGCCGGCGCCGGTCGGCAGCCAGCTCGGCAACGTACCGCGCTAGAGCGGCAACACCCCACTGCTTCGCCAAGGAATCGCCATGATCACTCAAATCCTGCTGCACACGCCGTCCTGGGTCTGGCTGCTGCTGGGCCTGCTGCTGTGGCGCGGCTACGGCATGACCAGGCCGCAACAGGTGCCGCAGTCGCGCGTGGCGATGCTGCCCCTGCTGTTCGCCGCGCTTTCGCTTGGCGGCGTGATCTCGACTTTCGGCGCGCAGCCCGGCGCCCTGCTGTGCTGGGCCGGCGGCATGGCGCTGTCGGCCTACGAAATCCAGCGGCGCGGCGCGCCGGCGGGCGCGGTATATCGGGCGCACAGCCGCAGTTATGAACTTCCCGGCAGCTGGGTGCCCTTGTTGCTGATCGCGCTGATTTTCCTGGTCAAGTACGGCGTCGGCGTGCAGCTGGCACTGCATCCGCAGTTGCGCCAAGCCCGCTTGCTGGTACTGGCGGCGAGCGCCGTCTACGGCGCACTCAGCGGCGTATTCCTGGGGCGGGCGCTGCGGCTGTGGCATCTGCAAGGCCTGCGGGCCGTCACAGCAAACGCCGTCAACCGGGCATGAATCCATAATCTTTTTGGGCCGCCGAACGGGTACCGCTACAATCCCGGACAGTGTCCAGCCGAAGAGGATTCCACATGAGCATCCTGATCCTGGCCGCCGCACTCTGGCTCGGCCTGCATATCGGCGTTGCCGGCACCGCACTGCGCGGAACGCTGGCTGGCTTTCTCGGCGAGCGCGGCTTCCGCGGCCTGTTCGCCATCGCCTCCATCGCCGCGATCAGCTTCCTGGTGATTGCGTTCAACCATGCGCCGCGAAACACCCTGTGGTACGCACCGCAATGGCTGCGTTGGATACTGGCCGGCGCGATGCTGCCGGCGGTGTTCCTGCTGCTTGCCTCGTTCGCCACCGTCAGCCTCAAACCGGAGGACGCCGGCACCCGGCGCGGCAGCGCGCGCGGCATCCTGCGCGTGACACGCCACCCCATGCTGTGGTCGTTCGCGCTGTGGGCCGTGGTTCACATCATCGGCAATGGCGAGCTCGCCGCCAATGTGTTCTTCGGCACCTTTCTGCTCACCGCGCTGGCCGGCATGCCCTCGATCGACGGCAAGGCGGCGCAGCGCAACCCGCTGGTGTGGAACAGCTTCGCCGCCGAAACCTCGATCCTGCCCTTTGGCGCCATCCTGGGCGGACGCAACCGCTTCGACGCTGCCGAGATCGGCTGGCTGCTGCCGCTGCTTTCGATCGCCTTGTGGGCCGCAATGCTGCTGCTCCACCACGAGGTCATCGGCGTGGCGCCAATAGCGGGGCTGAGCCTATAGCGGTCGGGGCCAGAGGCTCTACACTTTCCGCAAAGTCCTGGATCCTGGTGACTCATTCCGAACAATAGTGTTCAATGGGTGGATGCAAGAAAATCCGGGAACGCCATGGCTGGCCTGACTGCCGCGCAAGCGCGCATCCATCAGGCTGCACTTCGCCTGTTTGCCGAGAAGGGGGCTTCGGGGATCACCATGAGCGAGCTTGCGCTGGCCGCAGGCGTCGCCCGCGGCACTGTTCACAACAATCTGGATTCGCCGGAAGATCTGTTCAACACGGTGGCAGCGCAGCTCAGCAACGAGATGCACCAGCGGGTGGTCGCCAGCTTCAAGGGCATCGAAGATCCCGCCCATCGCCTGGCCAACGGCATCCGCTTCTTCGTGCGCCGTGCCCACCAGGAGCCGCATTGGGGCCGCTTCATCAACCGTTTCGCCTTCAGCAACGAGTCCTTGCGCGGCATGTGGGCCGGGCCGCCGACCCAGGACATCCTGCACGGCATTGCACAGCGCCGCTACGATTTTCCCCAGGAACAATTGCCGTCGGTGATCGCCATGATCGCGGGCACCGTGCTTTCGGCAATGTTTCTGGTGCTGGAGGGACATCGGGCCTGGCGCGATGCCGGTTCCGACGCGGCGGAACTGGTGTTGCGCGCCATGGGTGTTGCGGCCGAAGAGGCGCGCAAGCTGTCCCGGGCCGAGCTGCCGCCGCTTTCCGAAAACGATTGAGGCAAACGGCGCCAACTGCCGCCGGTGAAACAGGGATCAGGTTTTCGACGTCGAAAGAAACGCGGCGATCTGCTTGGAGTCCCGCCCGCGAGCAATCTTCATCGCTTCGTTGAACCACAGCGCGATCAGGAAATCGCCCTGCATGCGGCATTGCCCCGAATCGAAAGCGCGCAGCATGTCGGTTTCATCGCTGCTGCTCATGACGCGGAAGGCGTCATTGCCGCTGTTCCAGATCTGCACCAGATCCGGCTTTGGATGCAGCGCGTGCTTCAGGCGCATGGCGCCGTCGCGCAGGACAAAGTGACCACCCGCGCCGCGCACCGTCTGGATCTGGAAAACAAAGCTGGCCTCCCGCATCAAGGCGCGAACGCGCCCGGAGTTGCGCTGCGCCTTGCGCAGCAACATCAAGGTGACGCTGAGCAGCAGGTACAGCTTCAGATTGCCCAGCACAGTCGACATGGCTCAGGCCGCTCCGCGAATGGTATTGATGATGGACCCGCACACTTGCGGAATCTGGTCGCCGCGCCAGGCCACATGCTGATCCGGCCGCACCAGCACGAAACGCTTTTCGTAAAGCCGGGCCAGGTGGGGCTCGTCCAGGTGCAGAACCTGCAGCGGCAAACCTGCGGCCTCGGCGGCGCTCTGGAATGAGGAGGTTTCCGCCGGGTTCGCATTGATCGCCAGCAAGGTGAAGCCCCTCCCGGCCAGCAGATCAAACACCGCCTGGCGATCATTGCGGAACGCGCTCGGCAGTCGGGAACCGCTCCATGTTGTCGGCAAGTAGCGGATTTCTTCGGAAGCCGGCTCGGGGGCTTCGTCTCCGCACACGATCGGCGATCCGCCATAACGGAATCCGATCTCCACGCCGAGCGATTCATACAGGCGCGACACCTTGGCCTCGAACACCTCGGCCATCTCCCTGCGGTTGCGCGCTCCTTCCGGTGTCTGCTCCAGCAGTTGATCGGTCCTCGGGAAGCTGGTTTCAAAAGCCGCCGCCGCGCATTTCCTGACGTGATCGCGATTGCGCCGCGCTACCGGCAGGCGCTCCGTCTGGTAGCTGTCCATCAGCGCGCAGCCGCCCCAGCCTTGAATGCAGGCGGCCAGCTTCCACGCCAGATTGTGCGCTTCGGTGATGCCGGTATTCATGCCCAGGCCGCCGGTAGGCATGTACTGATGCGTGGCGTCGCCGGCGATGAAAACCCGGCGGCGCCCGAACGACTCGGCCACCAGGAACTGCGGCCGCCAGGGGCCGCTCTGCACGATTTCGTAGTTGAGTTTGGCGCCCAGGGCTGCGTCAACGATGCTTTCCAGGGATTCGCCCTGGCGCGGCCCGAACGGCCGGTGCAGTACATAGTCGTTGCGGCCGGCGTTCGGAGACACCAACAGGCCGCTGAATCCCGGACGCGAGATCCAGGTGTGCCAGTACGGTTGCCGGTTCGGGTAGAGGGTGGCGATCTCGTCCGAGCGTAGATGGATGATGAACAGCTCGCCGATCAGGTCGCGGGTGCCGTCGTAGTCGATATTGAGGAAATTGCGCACCCGGCTATTGGGCCCGTCGCAGCCGATCAGATAATCCGAGCGGATCTGTTCGCTCGCGCTGGAATCCACATCCTGCAGCAGCGCGGTGACACCGGTGGCATCCTGCTCGAAGCCATAAAGGCGCCAGCCGAAGCGCAGCTCGATGTTCGGATCGGCCCTGACGTGGTCGAGCAGCACCGGCTCCAGGTGCATCTGGGCGATGCGCTGCATCGATTCGAGCGGCAGGCTGCCATCGGTGCAGTCGCGGATTGCCTGGTTGGCTACAGCCACCGGCTGATAAATGATGTGGCGATCGGACATCACCGTATAAAAGGGCCCGCTCGCCGACGCGGCGAACGCCGAATACTGGTTGGCGGAGAGCGGATTGCCGGCGGCGCGGATTTTGTCGGCCAGGCCAAGCTGGCGGAAGATTTCCATCGAGCGGCAATTGACCACGTCCAGCTTCGGATGCGTGGTGGTGGTCTTGCGATCGTTGACCAGCAGGGAGCGCACACCCTGACGGCTCAATGACAGGGCCAGCGTGAGCCCGACCGGACCGCCGCCGACGATGAGCACCGGAACCGTGTTCATGCCGCTACCTTCAATTTCATATCTGATACCGCGGCAACAGGGAACTTGGCCATGAAAGCGGCGACCACCTGGCCTAGTGTGCCGGCGCGGCCGGCATCGAAGATGTAGCGATCCGGCCGGATCAAGACGAAGTCGACCCCGGCGCTGTCGAACCACTGGCGCAGCTTGCCTTCGGCATCACCGATGCAGCGCCCATCCGCGACCTCGGCGAACTGGACGATCCTGAGATCGACCAGCCCCTTCAGCAGCGTCAGGTCCGGGCGCCGGGTATCGATCAGGCCGCGGCGCGCCAGCAGCGCGAAGCCGCTGCCCAGCGCTTCATCGAGCAGAGTCTCGCGCCCGTCGGGCAGGCTCACCTTGGGTTGCAAGGCAATCTGGCCCGCGAGCTTCCTGCTCGTCCCGCCGAGGAATCCCTCGCGCAAAGGCCGCTTGCGGTTGGCCACGGAATAAACCAGCCGGCTGATCGCGGGGATGGCATTGGCCGGCCTGAACAGCAGAAGGTTGCGCAACGCGGCCACAAGCGGGTTGCGCGTCTGGATCACATGACCCAGAAACATGGCGCCCTTGATGATGTGCTGCACATGGGCACTGCGCTCGTTCTCGTAGTCGTCGAGGATGCCCGGCCCGGCCACGCCGCGCAGCAGCAGATCCAGGCGCCAGCTCAGGCTGACGGCATCGCGGATACCCGAACACATGCCCTGGCCGAGGAAGGGCGGCATCTGATGCGCCGAATCGCCGGCGAGAATGAGCCGGCCATTGCGCCACTTGCGCGCCCACAAGGCGTGGAACTTGTAATAGGCGATGCGCGTGATCTCGATGCTGGCGAGATCAACGAAGCCGCTCAGCTGGCTGCGCACGAAGGCCGGATCGGTCGCTTCCCGCTCGCTCTTGCCGCCCATCACCATGAACTGCCACTCGTAATATGGCCCGGCGATCGGCACGTAGGTGACCGGCTGCTTCGGGTCGCAGACCTGGCGGTGGTTTGCGGGAAGATCCGGGTGCTTGGCGCCGGACAAGGTCTTGGTATCGACCACCACCCAGGCCTCGTCGAAGTCCGCCGTATCCAGCGCCAGCTCCGCTTCCTTACGCACAAAGCTGCGGCCGCCGTCGCAGCCGATGACATAACGGGCGCGGATCTCGCCGGCAGCACCGTCGCGCATCAGGTAATGCAGCCTTGCACCTTCAGCATCCTGCGTAATGCCGGTCACTTCCGCCCCATATACCGGCACCACATTCGGAAAGCGCTTGAGGCCGTCGTGGAAATGGCGCTCCAGTGTCGGCTGATGAAACCACCAGGCGCCGTGATGGCCGTAACGGAAGTCCTGCGAGCCGATCTTGCTGCGCATCGCCGCCCGACCTCCCGCTTTCAACAGGAATTCCATCTCGGTGAAGGGCTCGGAGGTGGCGCCAATTTCTTCCGACAATCCCGCCACCTGGAATACCCGCATGATTTCGTCGTCGAAATGCACCGCGCGCGGTGAGTAATACAGATCCGGCTCGCGCTCCAGTCCCACCACGGAGCAGCCGCTCTTGCCCAGCAGATTGGCCAGGACGGCGCCGGTCGGGCCGAGGCCGACGATGGCCACGCCGTAGGTCTTCATATGTTCCATTTCCTCCTCCAGAAGTAACCACAAACTGCATTATTTGAACAATACTGTTCAAATATCGCAAGAATATCTTGCTACCGCTCGTCAGATTTAGAACATTTATGACTTGTATTGAACAAATATGTTCAATACAGTGGTTTCATTGATTTCAAGGTTTGAACGCCCATGAGTCCCGCCAAAACGCGCATCCATCAGGCCGCACTGCGCCTGTTCGCCGAAAAAGGCAGCACCCAGATCACCGTGAGCGAGCTGGCCCAGGCCGCCGGAATCGCCCGCGGCACGATCTACAACAACCTCGATTCGCCCGATCGCCTGTTCCAGTCGGTGGCGGCCCGGCTCGCCGACGAAATGCACCAGAGGGTGGTGGCGAGTTTCGGCGGCGTGCCCGATCCCGCCCGCCGCCTCGCCAACGGCATCCGCTTCTTCATCCGCCGCGCCCACCAGGAACCGCACTGGGGCCGCTTCGTCAGCCGCTTCGCCTTCAGCAACGAAGCCTTGCAGGGCTTGTGGAGCGGGCCGCCGATGCGCGACGTGCTGCTGGGCATGAGCCTGGGCCGCTACGACTTCAAGGCGGAGCAGTTGCAGTCGGTGATTGCCCTGGTCGCCGGCAGCGTGCTGTCGGCGATGTTCCTGGTGCTCGAAGGGCACAGCACCTGGCGCGAAGCCGGATCGGACGCCGCCGAGCTGCTGCTGCGCGGCATGGGCATTCCGCCGCAGGAAGCCCGGAGCATCGCCAGCTCGGAACTGCCGAACCTGCCCGAATTGCCGCAGTTGCAGCAAGCCGGCCGCAAGGCGGCGTAGACCGCCGGGCCGTTTGACCCATCATCCGGAGGAAACATGAAGAACATCACCGAGGAGGCGGCGCCCACCGATCCGCAACGCCGCAGCCTGCTCAAGGCCGCGCTGAACATGAGTGCCTTGGGCACCGGTGCGACCCTGCTGCAAGGCTGCGGCAGCTCACAGGCGGCGGAACTCGATGGCGCCACCGGCGCCGCCACCAGCAGCGGCGGCAGCACTGAAACGACGCCGACGGGAAATTTCCGCATCGACGTGCATTGCCATCACATTCCCGACTTCTATCGGCTGGCGCTGACCGAGTACGGCATCCTCACCGCCGGCGGCATCCCGATTCCGCCGTGGTCGCCGGCACTGGCAACCGGCTTCATGGATGAATACGGCATCCAGACCCAGATCCTCTCCATCTCGGAGCCGGGCGTGTACTTCCTGCCCACCACCGCCGCGCGGCAGGCGATGGCGGTGCAGATCAACAACTACACCGCCAATACCCTGATCAACAGCAGCGACCCGCTGCTCAAGGGGCGCTTCGGCGGCTTCGCGGTACTGCCCTTGGGCGATCTGAACGATCCTGTCGATATCGCCAACGCCTGTGCCGAGGCGCGGCGTGCGATCACCGGGTTGAAGATGGACGGCATCGGCGTGTTCAGCAACTACCACGGCGCGTATATGGGCGATCCGCGCTTCGCTCCCCTGTTCGAAACGCTGAATGAACTCGAGGCGATGGTGTTCCTGCATCCGGTGACGCCGAGCGCGGTGCCCGCCATCCCGGTGCTTTCGGCTTTCACCTTTCTCTATGAATTCCCCTTCGATACGACCCGCGCCGCGGTCAACATGCTCTACAACGGCGTATTCGAGCTCTATCCGAAAATCCGCTGGCTGCTGGCCCACGCCGGCGGCGCCCTGCCCTTCCTGGCCTATCGCACCAGCGTGCTGACCATTTACCCGGTGCTGGCGCAAAACCTCGACATCCCCAGCCTGGACAACCAGAATCTCGACTATGCCAGGCTGTTCTACGACACGGCCCTGTCGCCGGCCGCCTCGGCCATGATGTCGGTGCGCCAGGTGACCGATGTCAGCCATGTCATGTTCGCGACCGACTGGCCGTTTTCCAACATCACCTTCATCATCCCGGGTGATCCGGCGCCGCAGCTGAAGAACTCGTTCAACACCGACGAGCTGCTTCAGGTCAACCGCAGCAATGCCCTCGCGCAGTTTCCGGGCCTGGCCAATAGGATCGGTGCAACATGAACAATGCGGACGCAACGCTTCGACTGAGCACAGCACAGCCCGCACGCCATCCCCAGCCGACAGTGCGCGCGCAGTCGCTGGCACATCTGATTTTCGAGCGGCCGGACCCGGATCGTGCGCAGCAGTTCCTGAGCGATTTCGGCCTGCGCGTGGCGGAACGCACATCCGAAACCTTGTACATGCGGGGAACCGGATTCGCGCCCTATTGTTATCGCGTCACACGGGCGGCGCAGCCGAGGTTTGTGGGTCTGGGGCTGGCGGTCGCAGAGCGCAGGGATCTGGAAAAGCTGGCTGCCCTGCAGCCGGGCGCACGGATCGAGCCATGCCCACATCCCGGCCGCGGCGAGACCGTCACCTTGAAGGACCCCTCGGGATTCACGGTCGAGGCGGTATATGGGCAATCGAAGGCCCGGCTGCAAGCGCATCGCGCGCCGCTGCCGCTCAACCTGAGCGGTGAACAGCTGCGCGTGAATCAGGCGCAGCGGCCTCCGGCCGATCCACCGGAAATCCTGCGCCTGGGCCATGTGGTCCTTGAAGTCGCCGACTACCAGGCGACCTGCGCCTGGTATACACAGCACTTCGGCTTCATCCCCAGCGACGTGCAGGTACTGCCGGATGGCTCGCCGGCGGTGAGCTTTATGCGGCTGAATCTCGGCGAGATGCCAGCGGATCATCATGCGCTGGCGCTGGTGCAGGGCTTCATGCCCAACTACAGCCATAGTGCTTATGAAGTGGTGGATGCCGATGCTGTCGGCATGGGCCAGCGCGTGCTGCGCGAACGCGGATGGAACCACGCCTGGGGCATCGGACGCCATATCCTCGGCAGCCAGATCTTCGACTACTGGCAAGACGCCTGGGGCGACAAGCATGAACACTACTGCGACGGCGACCTGTTCACAGCCGACCGCCCCACCGGCATGCATGCAGCCAGCCGCGAAGCCATGGCGCAATGGGGACCGGCGATGCCTGCGAGCTTCACCAAGCCCAGGCTGACGCCCGCGAACATCGCCGCGCTGATCCGCAACCTGCGCCGCAGCCCGGACCTGTCGCTCGGCAAACTCCTTACTCTGGCCAGGCTGTTCGGCTAGATCTCACCCATCTGCGGGGCTTTACCATGTCTCTCAATATCATCCGCTTCAGCCACCAGAATCGCGTCCGCTGGGGCGTGATCCGCAACGGCCGGATCATGCCCGTGCCCGGTGACTTCGCCACCACCGGCGATTTCATCGGCGGCACCACGCTGGCCGAACTCGCCGCGCTGAAGGGCAATACGCTGGATCTCGCCGAGGTGAAGCTGCTGGCGCCGGTCACGGCCAACCAGCAATTCGTCTGCCAGGGCGCCAACTACCGCCAGCACATGATCGAGTCCGGCATGAACCCCGACGTGAAGAGCTACAACATGATCTTTACCAAGGCCGCGAGCTGCATCGTGCCCGCCGACAGCGACGTCATCCGCCCCGGCATCGTCCAGTTCCTCGACTACGAGATCGAGCTGGGCCTGATTATGAAGAAAGCCATCAGCGGCCCGGTCAAGGTCAGCGACGCCAACCTGCATGAATTCGTAGCCGGGGCAGTGATCGTCAACGACTACTCGGCGCGCGACGTGCAGATCCCGCAGATGCAGTTTTACAAGGGCAAGAGCTTCCGCACTTTCGGCCCGGTCGGGCCCTGGCTGTGCCTGCTCGATGCGGACGAGATCGGGGCGCTGAAGCAGTTGCAACTGACGCTGACGGTCAACGGCGAGGTACGTCAGCAGGATTCCACCGCGAATCTGGTTTATGGTCCGGCGGAAACGCTCACCGAACTTTCCGGCGTGCAGGACTTCGCGCCGGGCGATCTGCTCTCCACCGGCACGCCCGCCGGCTGCGCGCTGTCCATTCCCTCGCCGGCGAAGCAGAAACTCGGCGCTCTGCTGCCGGAGTGGAAGAAGTGGGATATTTTCTTCAAGGTGCAATCCAGACGCCCGCAGTATCTGAAAGCGGGCGATCTGGTGGAAGCCCGCATCGCCAGCAGCGACAGCAACGTAGACTTGGGCGTGCAACACAACCGCATCGTCGCAGAGAAACCATGAAAGCAAAACCCGTCGTGCTCATCACCGGCTGTTCCAGCGGCATCGGCTATGCCCTGGCCGAGGAATTCCACGCGCGCGGCTGCATCACCTATGCCACCGCGCGCAAGCCGGAAACGCTCGCGGCCCTGGTGGCGGGGGGCATCCATGCGCTGGCGCTTGATGTCACCGATGCGGCCTCCATCGCGGCGGCGGTGAGCGCCATCGAGGCGCAGCACGGCTCGGTCGATGTACTGGTCAACAACGCCGGGATTCCGGTGATGGGGCCGACGGCCGAATTGCCGCTGGATGAATTGCGCCGCCAGTGGGAAACCAATCTCACCGCGCCGATGGCGATGGTGCAGGCGGTAGTGCCGGCCATGGCCCGTCAGGGCAGCGGCCGCATCGTCAATGTAGGCAGCGTCTCAGGAGTGCTTACCACGCCTTTTGGCGGACCCTACTGCGCCAGCAAGGCGGCCCTGCACAGCCTCAATGACGCGCTGCGCATGGAGCTCAAGCCGTTCGGCATCGAGGTGCTGCTGGTGCAGCCGGGCGCGATCCAGTCCGGCTTCGGCGCCGGGGCCAAGGCACAGACCGGGCAGCACACCTGGCGGCTCTATGCAAAGTTCGCCGAGGGCATTGCCAAACGCGCGGGAGCCTCGCAGGAGCATTCCACGCCGACTCCGGTATTCGCCAGGGCGTTCGTGCGCGAAGCCCTGGCGGCCAGGCCCAGGGCGGTGATTCGCCTGGGTTCAGGCAGCGGCCTGCTGCCGCACCTGGCGCGCTTGCCGGTGCGGATCAAGGACCGGCTGCTGATGCGCCGCTTCGGCTTGAGCGGCGGCGCCTGAAAAAATCCATGAACCAGGATCAAGCACGATGAACACCAGCACAACAAGACAAAAGGTGGCGGTGGTCAGCGGCGGCTCTTCCGGCATCGGGCGGGCCCTGGTCGCTGCCCTGTGCAAGGAGGGCTATCGCGTGCTGACCTGCGGGCGCGATGCCGCCAGGCTGCGGCAACTGGAGCAGGAATTGCCGGGTGTGCGCGGGTACGTCTGCGATTTGGCGGATCGGCAGGCGGTGCAGGACTTTGCCGCCAAGGTATTGGCCGGGCATCCCGCCATCGATCTGCTGATCAGCAATGCCGGCGGCCTCAGAGAGATCGATTTCACCGCTGCGGACCTGAGTTCCATCGATCTCACCGCGGAGTTGCGCGTCAATCTGGAGGGCGCGATTCACCTGATTGCGGCCTTCATGCCCGGCCTGCGCCGGGCCGCACCGGCCTCGATCATGGTGGTCAGTTCGGGCTATGCCCTGGCGCCGGCGACGCGGGCGCCGGTCTACTCGGCATCCAAGGCCGCCCTGCACAGCCTGTGCAAATCCCTGCGCCGCCAGCTGCAGCCTCTGCGGATCAGCGTCACCGAACTGCTGCCGCCGCTGGTCGACACGCCCGCCGTGGCGCATCGCCAGGCCAAGAAGATTTCGGCGGAAAGCGTCGCGCAAATGGCGCTGGCGGCGGTACATCGCGGCACGGAGGAAGTTCATCCGGGCGACGTGCGCGCCCTGCCGCTGATGCTGCGGCTGCTGCCTGGTATGGCGGAGGCCATCGTCTCGAAGACCTGATGCCGCCGGCACGCCGGATCGGTGCCGGGAAGCTTTCCGTTGGGAGTGCTTACGCACAGACGGCAGCGCATTTGGGAACTAGCCTCGCGGGACCCGGCTTACCGGGCCACCGGCCTCCTGAGCCTTTTCCCAAGGACATCCCATGTTCAAGTTCGCGCTTCTGTTCCTCGCCATGTTCATTTGCACCGCCGCGGCGGCGCCGGCCGAGGACTTGACGGCGCCGGATGCCGCGCTCAAGGGCACGGTTGGCCAGTTTCTGGACAATATCAAGCAGCATTCGGCGGAGTACCGGAAGGACAAGAGCGCGTACTACCAGATGGTCGATCAGGTGGTGGCACCGCGCCTCGATTCATCGGGTATCGCATGGTTCGCGCTGGGCAAATTCGCCCGCGCGGCCACCCCGGAGCAACGCCAGCAGTTTGCCGACAGGCTGACGCGGAACCTGGTGCACTCGTACGGCGACTTCATGCTGGGAAACAACGGCTCGATGGACGTCAGCTGGAAAGCCGTACGCATGGAAGCGGGAGCGGACCGTGCCGTGGTGCACAGCGTGCTGACCGGTGAGGCGGGCGGCCAGTATGACGTCGGCTTCTCCATGCATCTGGTCAATGGAGACTGGAAAATCTATGACCTCGACATCGATGGGGTTTCGCTGGAACTCAACTACCGCACGCAGCTTAATTCGGAGATCGCGCGCACCTCGCTGGACACGGTCATTGCCCGGATGAGCCAGTAGGGGGTTCAGTACGGGTCCGCCTCCAATCGCTAATGCGCTGAATGCCTGTTTTAATTCAGGTTCCAGGCGATCGGCGTAAGGCCAGCCGGAACTTGGGCGCGATATATTGGTCGCAGATAGGTCTTCCGCGGCACTCCTGAAGCAGCATCGACCTGCCACAGGCCGCGGCAGCAAACTACTTCGCATCGAACTGGGACAATGCAATGAACAAAATGCCGGGCAGGACCAGCGCCATGGTGCTATTGGCGGCAAGCGTACTTTTTGCTTCCGCCGCGCACGCCGACGATCTGAGATGCTCCATGCGCTTCACCCTGAAGGGCTGGTCAGCTTTCTACAAGACCGCTTCCGGCCACGGCAGGGTGAGCTGCAACGATGGCTCGTCCATGGAAGTGGCGCTGTCCCAGAAAGGCGGCGGCCTGACTCTGGGCAAGTCGACCATTGATGACGGCCTGGGTGATTTCAGCGGCGTGAACAACATCCGCGACATCCTGGGCGTCTACGCCAACGGCGCAGCCCACGCAGCCGCCGGAGATGCCGGCATGGTGTTGGCGCTGACCAAGGGCGAGGTATCGCTGGCGCTCAAGGGCACCGGCCACGGCCTTGATGCCGGTGTCGATTTCGGCAAATTCATCATCAGCGAAGTGCGGCCTCCGGCACCGCCCCCGGTTTCAACCGAGGCGCCTCCCGCGCAGTGAGCTTGCGGCGAGGCGTGCGAAATGCACGCCTCGCACTCCACAGCGCCGGCCGGCGCTACTCGTCGACCAGGTAGCCGCTGAAGCTGAAACGCTGGCCGTCGATGGTGGAAGAACTGAACTGGACGGAGACCGACAAGGTCTCGCCTGCCCCGAGATAGAAGCGGGTCGCGACCGCGTTGGCATAGTGATTGATTCCGTCGTTACCGACGAAGGTCGGAGCGAAGGTGAAAGCCGCCTCCCCCGCATTGCTGACAAAGGTGACGCCATACGGAAAGGCTGAGGCCGGCTCCACCGCAAGCTGGTAAACAACCGTCTCCACCACCAGGCGCTTGCCCGCGGGAACCGTGTACAGGGTGCATTGCTTCAAGTTGGTGGTGGTGCCATAGACCGCGGCACAGGCGCCGCTGACCGGCTGCAAGGCGGCTTGATCGACATCGCGCACCGGCACCGGACTGCTGGAAGGATTATTGACGCTTACACCCGGCAGGCTGGTGACCTGTACGCTGGGTGTATTGATGACCTTGACGTCAGTGGCGATGGGAAGACTGATTGGGGCCGCGCCGTATACGGCGGGACACAGGATGGCGGAGGCGATGCCGCTTGCAAGCAGAAGTTTTCCAAGTGCGTTCATGACAGCTCCCTGAACAGTGGCGCCAGTCTCAAATGGACCGGACGCGGAGCACCGCATTGGCCGCTCCTGATTGTCCAGACGGAGCTATGCGGGGGGAAGGCTCACCGCCTGTCGGAAAACCTGCGCGGAGGCTTTGCCAGCCTGACCGCGTATTTCGACTCAGGGAGAGAAGTGGACTCTCCATGCCGGCACCTTGCTTCGGCAATTACGAGCCAGCAATTGCGAGCCAGCAATTGAGTGAGTCACCTTAACGAAAGAGGCCCGCTCGCGCGGGCCTCTTTTGACACCGACTGCAGAGACTCAAACACCCAGATAGTCGAGTATGCCCTCGGCCGCCTGACGCCCTTCGAACACCGCGGTGACCACCAGATCGGAGCCGCGCACCATGTCGCCGCCGGCGAAGATCTTCGAGTTGGTGGTCTGGAACTTGCGCTGTTCCGAGGTCTTGATGCGGCCGTCCTGTTGCAGCTCGACGCCATGCTCGCTGATCCAGGCCGCCGGGCTGGGGCGGAAGCCGAAGGCGATGAGCACGCGGTCGGCGGGAATCACTTCCTCCGAACCCGGCACCACTTCCGGCTGGCGGCGGCCCTTGGCGTCGGGCTTGCCCAGACGGGTTTCGACCATCTTCACGCCTTCGACCTTGCCGTTGCCGACGATCTCCACCGGCTGGCGGTTGAACAGGAAGCGCACGCCCTCTTCCTTGGCGTTGGCCACTTCGCGCTTGGAGCCGGGCATGTTGGCCTCGTCGCGGCGATAGACGCAGGTGACGCGGGCGGCCTGCTGGCGCGCGCTGGTACGGTTGCAGTCCATCGCCGTGTCGCCGCCGCCGAGCACCACCACACGCTGACCGCGCACATCGATGAACTGCGAGGCATCGCTCTCGATGCCCATGACGCGGTTGACGTTGGAGATCAGGTAAGGCAGCGCCTGCACTACACCCGGCAGATCCTCGCCGGGGAAGCCGCCCTTCATTTCGGTGTAGGCGCCCATGCCGAGGAACACGGCATCGTATTCGGCCAGCAGCGACTGGAACGGGATGTCGCGGCCCACCTCGATGTTGAGGCGGAACTCGACGCCCATGCCTTCGAGCAGGCCGCGGCGGGTCTTGACCACTTCCTTTTCCAGCTTGAACGGCGGGATGCCGAAGGTGAGCAGGCCGCCGATCTCGCTGTAGCGGTCGTAGACCACCGCCTGCACGCCGTTGCGCGCCAGCACGTCGGCGCAGCCGAGGCCGGCGGGGCCGGCGCCGATGACGGCGACGCGCTTGCCGGTGGGAACGACGTGGGACATGTCCGGACGCCAGCCCTGCTTCACCGCTTCATCGGTGATGTACTTCTCGATGTTGCCGATGCTGACGGCGCCGAAGCCGTCCTCCAGGGTGCAGGCACCCTCGCACAGGCGATCCTGCGGGCAGATGCGGCCGCAGATCTCCGGCAGGGAGTTGGTCTGATGCGACAGCTCGGCGGCGGCGAACAGATTGCCCTCCTGGATCAGCTTGAGCCAGTTGGGAATGAAGTTGTGCACCGGGCACTTCCACTCGCAATACGGGTTGCCGCAATCGAGGCAGCGCCCGGCCTGGGACGCGGCCTGGTCGGACTTGAACTGGCCGTAGATCTCGCGGAAATCGTGCAGGCGGATTTCCACCGGCGCCTTTTTCGGGTCCTGGCGCGGCAGGTCGAGGAACTGCATGACGTTCTTGGCTGCCATGTCTATGCCGCCGCCCTGATCGTGACCAGCAGCGAGCCGATGTCCGCCGCCTTGGGTTTGGCCAGCCAGAACTTGCCGACGTAGTCGCGGAAATTCTCGATGATCTCCTGGCCCCACTCGCTGCCGGTGGCATCGACGTAGTTGCGCAGCAGGTCCAGCAGGTAATGGCGATGGCCTTCCATATGTTCGGCGACGATGCGGTGGATATCGATTAACTCGTGGTTGTAGCGGTCGACGAAGTTGCGCTGCTCGTCCAGCACATAGGCGAAGCCGCCGGTCATGCCCGCGCCGAAATTGACGCCGACCCTGCCCAGCACCACCACCACGCCGCCGGTCATGTATTCGCAGCCGTGGTCGCCCACGCCTTCCACCACCGCCAGCGCGCCGGAGTTGCGCACGCCGAAGCGCTCGCCGGTGGTACCCGCTGCATAGAGCGTGCCGCCGGTGGCGCCATACAGGCAGGTGTTGCCGATGATCACGGTCTTGTTGGTCTGGAAGCGCGCGCCGCGCGGCGCGCGGATGACGATGCGGCCGCCGGCCATGCCCTTGCCGACGTAGTCGTTGGCTTCGCCTTCCAGCTCCAGGTTGAGGCCGCCGGCGTTCCACACGCCGAACGACTGCCCGGCGGCGCCGCGCAGGCGCAGGGTGATCGGCGCATCGGACATGCCGAGGCTGCCGTGGCGCCGGGCGATCTCGCCCGACAGGCGCGCGCCGATGGAACGATGGGTGTTGTTGACCTCGTACTCGAACACGCCGCCGGACTTGCCTTCGATCGCCGGCAGTGCGTCGCGCACCATGCGCTCGGCCAGTTCGCCCTTGTCGTGCGGCGGGTTGGCGCTGGTGCAGAACTGCGAGGACTTGCTGACCATGCCGGCCGCCGACAGGATCGGCGACAGGTCGAGGCCGCGCTGCTTGTCGGTGCCGCCCTCGGCGATTTCCAGCAGGTCGGTGCGGCCGATCAGCTCGGCCAGCGAGCGCACGCCGAGGCTGGCCAGCCAGATGCGCGTTTCTTCCGCGACGAAGCGGAAGTAGTTCATGGCCATTTCCGGCAGGCCGACGAAGTGGCTGCTGCGCAGCACCTTGTTCTGCGTCGCCACGCCGGTGGCGCAGTTGTTGAGATGGCAGATGCGCAGGTACTTGCAGCCCAGCGCCACCATCGGCCCGGTGCCGAAGCCGAAGCTCTCGGCGCCGAGAATGGCGGCCTTGACTACGTCCAGGCCGGTCTTCAGACCGCCGTCGGTCTGCACCCGCACCTTGTCGCGCAGGCCGTTGAGGCGCAAGGTCTGGTGCGTCTCGGACAGGCCCAGCTCCCACGGCGTGCCGGCGTACTTGACCGAGGTCAGCGGGCTGGCGCCGGTGCCGCCGTCGTAGCCGGAGATGGTGATGAGGTCGGCGTAAGCCTTGGCCACGCCGGCCGCGATGGTGCCGACGCCGGGGCCGGACACCAGCTTGACCGAGACCAGGGCCTTCGGATTGACCTGCTTCAGGTCGAAGATCAGCTGCGCCAGATCCTCGATCGAGTAGATGTCGTGATGCGGCGGCGGCGAGATCAGCGCCACGCCGGGCCGCGCGTAGCGCAGGCTGGCGATCATCTCGTTGACCTTGTCGCCGGGCAACTGGCCGCCCTCGCCGGGCTTGGCGCCCTGCGCCACCTTGATCTGCAGCACTTCGGCATTGATCAGGTATTCCGGGGTGACGCCGAAGCGGCCCGAGGCGACCTGCTTGATCTTGGAGCTCTTCTCGGTGCCGTAGCGCGCCGGATCTTCGCCGCCCTCGCCGCTGTTGGAGCGGCCGCCGAGGCGGTTCATGGCGATGGCCAGGGCTTCATGCGCTTCCGGCGACAGGGCGCCGAGCGACATGCCGGCGGAGTCGAAGCGCTTGAGGATCTTCTCCAGCGGCTCGACTTCGTCCAGCGCGATCGGCTGCACCTTGCCGCTGAGCTTGAACAGGTCGCGGAAGGTCGCCACCGGGCGCAGGTTGACCAGGTCGGCGAAGACCTTGTAGTCGTCGTAGTCGCCCGAGCGCACCGCCTTGTGCAGGGTGTTGATCACGTCCGGGTTGTAGGCGTGATACTCGCCGTTGTTGACGTACTTGTAGAGGCCGCCCTGTTCCACCGGCTTGCGCGGGGTCCAGGCCAGCAGGGCCAGCTGGGTCTGCTCGGCTTCCAGCTCGGCGAAGCGTGCGCCCTGGATGCGGCTGACGGTGCCCTCGAAACACAGATCGACGATGTCGTCGTGCAGGCCGACGATCTCAAACAGCTGGGCGCCGCGATAGCTGGAGATGGTGCTGATGCCCATCTTCGACATGATCTTGTAGAGGCCCTTGTTGATGCCCTTGCGGTACGAGGCCGCCAGTTCTTCCGGCGCCTTGCCCTTGATCTCGCCGTTGCGCGCCATCTCGTAGAGGCTGGCGTAGGCCAGGTAGGGATAGACGCAGGAGGCGCCGTAGCCGATGAGGCAGGCGAACTGGTGCGGATCGCGAGCCATCGCCGTCTCGACGATGATGTTGCAGTCGCAGCGCAGGCCGTCGCGGATCAGGCGGTGCTGCAGCGCGCCCACCGCCAGCAGGGCGTGGATCGGCAGCTTGTCGCGCGAGATGTTGCGGTCCGACAGCACCAGCACCACGGTGCCGGCCCGGACCGCTTCCACCGCGCGCTCGCACAGCGCTTCGAGCGCGGCCTTGAGGCCGAGCTTCGGTTCGTAGTTAAGGTCGATGACGCTGTGCGCATAGCCCTCTTCGCCGAGCGACAGCAGCTTGCGGAACTTGGCCTCGGACAGCACCGGCGAATCGACCAGCAGGCGCGCGGCGCGCGCCGGGGTCTCGTCGAACATGCCGCGCTCGGCGCCGAGCGAGCACTCCAGCGACATCACGATCTGCTCGCGCAGCGGGTCGATCGGCGGATTGGTGACCTGGGCGAACTGCTGGCGGAAGTAGTCGAACAGCGAGCGCACCTTGCCCGACAGCACCGCGAACGGCGTGTCGTCGCCCATCGAGCCGACCGTTTCCTGGCCGGTCTCGGCCAGGGTGCGCAGCACTTCGCCGCGCTCTTCCTGGCTCAGCTGGAACAGCTTCTGGTACACCGCCACGCTTTCCGGGTGCAGCTTGTCGAGCGCGGCCGGATCGTCGTGCAGCGAGGATTCGAGGCGGCGGATGTTGCGCTTCAGCCACTGCTTGTAGGGCTGGCGCGCGGCCAGCATGCGGTCGATGTCCATCGGCCGCAGCAGGCTGCCGGACTCGGTGTCGATGGCCAGCATCTGGCCCGGGCGCAGGCGGCCCTTCTCGACCACGTCCTCGATCGGCACTTCGTTGACGCCGATTTCCGAAGCCAGGGTGATGGTGCGGTCGCGAGTGATGACGTAGCGCGTCGGGCGCAGGCCGTTGCGGTCGGTGGCGCAGACGGCATAGCGGCCGTCGGTCAGCACGATGCCGGCCGGTCCGTCCCAGGGCTCCATCTGCAGCGAGTTGTATTCGTAGAAGGCGCGCACGTCGGCGTCGAGGCTCTCGACGTTCTGCCAGGCCGGCGGGATCAGGCAGCGCATCGCCGCGAACAGGTCCATGCCGCCGGCGAGCAGCACTTCCAGCATGTTGTCCAGGCTCTGCGAGTCGGAGCCGCTGAGCGACACCAGCGGCGCGATCTCGTCGATGTCAGGGAGATCCTCGCACTGGTACTTGTAGCGGCGCGCCTGCGCCCACATGCGGTTGCCGGCGATGGTGTTGATCTCGCCGTTGTGCGCCAGGAAGCGGAACGGGTGCGCCAGCCGCCACTGCGGCAGGGTGTTGGTGGAAAAGCGCTGGTGGAACACCACGATCGAACTTTCCAGGCGCGCGTCGGAAAGATCGGTGTACAGCACCGGCAGGTAGGCCGGCATCACCAGGCCCTTGTAGACGATGACGCGGCAAGACAGGTGGGTGACGTAGAACTCGCGGTCGCCCTCCGCCTCGAGGATCTTCTCGGCGCGGCGGCGCGCCTTGTACAGCTTCAGCTCGAAGGTGAACTTGTGGGTGCCGCCGTCGGGCACGATGAAGGCCTGCTCGATGCGCGGCAGGGTCTTCAGCGCCTCGGCGCCACAGGCATCCGGATCCACCGGCAGCTCGCGCCAGCCGAGCAGCTTGAGGCCGTGGTGGACGCAGGCTTCCTTCAGCACTTCGCGGGCGCGGGCGGCCTTGGCCGGGTCCTGCGACAGGAAGATGTTGCCGGCGCAGTAGTCCTCGCCGAGCCTGAACTTGAGCTCCGCCGCCTTGGCGCGCAGGAAACGGTCCGGCTTTTTCATCAGCAGGCCGCAGCCGTCGCCGGTCTTGCCGTCGGCGGCAATGGCGCCGCGATGGGTCATGCGCTCCAGCGCACGAATGGCGGTCTTCACCAGCTTATGGCTGGCCTGATCGTCCATCTGGGCGATCATGCCGAAGCCGCAGGCGTCGTGTTCGAACTCGGGGCTATACAGGCCCGGCTGTGCTGGGTGACTCATGACCGTGTGCCTCTGGCCCCCCACGGGGCCTTTTTGCGGCGGCGCGCCACCCTGCCTCGACTTCGGCCTTTGTTTGCGGGCAGCACAAACTTTGGGACGTGATGCAGGGTGGATGGACGCGCGGCGACCGGTTTCGCCGCAGCGCAACATGGCATTATAGAAGCGAAAGTCGTGCCGTCAATGAGCGCGCGGACAGTGCCGCCGGGGCGGCAGCCGCGCCAGGCCCGGATCGGCGCCGGCCAAGGCCCAAATCAGTCCTTGATTCAATCCTTTACAAAAACGATCTTGCGGCTGCTGGCATCCCCCGCCAGTTCCCGGTATACCGCCACGCCCTCGCTCAGCAGGCGCTCCTGCGGCGGCGGCGGCGGCGGCAGCAGGCCGGTGGCGAAAGCGATGCTGAAGCGATCCAGCATGGCGGCGCAGGCGCGGCTATCGTAAAGCAGGGAATTGATGCCGACGATGCTGCCGCCGCGGCGGTACAGCTCGAGCAGGGGCAGTTCGCTGACGCCGCCCGGGGGCGCGGCGATGGTGGCGATGCGGCCGAATTCGGCCAGGGCAGCCACTGAAGCGCCAAGCCAGGCGCCGGTGGTGTCGAAAATCAGGTCGGCGCCGGCCGGGTAGTAACGGCGCACCGCGGTGGAAAGATCCTCGCCCTCGCCCAGCAGGATGGCTTCAAAGCCTTCCGCCGCCAGCTGCTCGACCTGCGCCGGGCGGCGCACCGCGCCGATCACCTGGGCCCCGCACCAGCGGCCCAGCGCCAGGGCGGCGCGGCCGACCGAGCCGGCGGCGCCGATCACCACCAGGCCTTCACCGGGGGAAAGGCCGCTGCGCTCCAGCGCATCCCAGGCGGTGGTGTAGGGCACGCCGCAGCTCGCCGCCTGGGCGAAGGTCAGCAGCGCGGGCTTGGGCGCGATGCCGTCCTGCGGCACGGCGATGCGCTCGGCATGGCTGCCGTCGCGGACGAAGCCGAATTCCTTGCCAGTGCCCCACACTTCCTCGCCGATCATTTCGGCGGGGCCGTCCACCACCACCCCGGCGAAATCGCGGCCGGGCGTGCGCGGCAGCGTGGTGTAGGGGAAGCGGCCCAGCACATTCTTGATGTCGCTGGGGTTGACGCCGGCGGCGCAGACTTCCACCACCACCTCGCCCGGCTGCGGGCGCGGCGGCGCAACGGTTTGCAGGGACAGGGCGTCGAGGCTGCCGGTATGGTCGAAACGGAGGGCTTTCATCATGGGGCGGGAGTTTAAAGCAGTTGCCGGTTGTAGGGCGGCCCCGCCGCTGCGCATACGTCAAGGCAAAAAGCCGGCGGGCACGGCCCCGCCCTACCTTCACCGCAGCCGCCGCGGATCGAACAGGCGCTCGTACTCGTCGATGGCGTAACGGTCGGTCATGCCGGCGATGTAGTCGGCGACCAGGCGGGCGCGGCCGTTGTCGCCGGCCTCCTTCTGCGCGGCCTCGGCCTGGGCGAAGAATTCCGGCAGCAGTAGGCGCGGATCGGCGAACAGGGCGCCGAACAGGTCCTTGACCACGCGCTGCGCCTTCACCGTCATGCGGTAGACCTGGTGATGACGATACAGATGCTCGCGCAGAAAACCCTTCAGCTCCAGATTTTCGGCCTGGATCTTTTCGCCGAAGCCGACCAGGGGCTTGGACAGGGCCCGCACCTCGTCCGGATGTTTCGGCTTGAGCTTGCGCAGGCGCGTGCGCGTCTGTTCCACCAGATCGGACACCAGGGTGTTGATCATGCGGCGGATGGTTTCGTGGCGCAGCTGCTTCGGCGTCAGGCTGGAATAGGCCTTCAGCACCTGGTCGTGATGGCGCGCGAACAGCGGCACCTGGCGCAGCTGCTCGATACTGAGCAGGCGCGCGCGCAGGCCGTCATCGACATCGTGATTGTTGTAGGCGATCTCGTCGGCCAGGTTGGCCAGCTGCGCTTCCAGGCCGGGCTGCTGCTTTTTGATGAAGCGCTGGCCGATGTCGCCGAGGCTGCGGGCGCGTTTCAGCGAGCAGTGCTTGAGGATGCCTTCGCGCGTCTCGAAGCTGAGGTTGAGGCCGCGGAAATCGGCGTACTTGTCTTCCAGCTCGTCGACCACGCGCAGCGATTGCGCATTGTGCTCGAAGCCGCCGTAGGGGCGCATGCATTCGTTCAGCGCATCCTGGCCGGCATGGCCGAACGGCGTATGGCCGAGGTCGTGCGCCAGGGCGATGGCTTCCGCCAGGTCCTCGTTGAGCGACAGCGAGCGGGCGATGGTGCGGGCGATCTGCGCCACTTCCAGCGAGTGCGTCAGGCGGGTGCGGAACAGGTCGCCCTCGTGATTGACGAAGACCTGGGTCTTGTATTCGAGGCGGCGGAACGCGGCGGAATGGACGATGCGGTCGCGGTCGCGCTGGTATTCGCTGCGATAACCGGGCTTCGGCTCCGGGAAGCGCCGGCCGCGCGAGTTTTCGTCGTGCGCGGCGTAAGCGGCGAGCGGGTTCATCGAAGAGGTCGACTCAAGCACAGTATTGCGCGAGGGTTTGCTCCAGCGCCTCGGGATCGAAGTCGGCGGTGACCACCGCTTCGCCGATGGCGCGCAGCAGCACCAGCCGCACCCGGCCGCCCGCCACTTTCTTGTCCAGCGCCATCAGCCGGCGGAAGTCTTCCGGCTTCATCCCTTCCGGCGGCCGTACCGGCAAGCCGGCGCGCTTGACCAGGAACGACACGCGCTCGGCGTCCGCAGCGGCGATCCAGCCCAGGCGCGCGGACATCGAGGCGGCCATGCACAGCCCCAGGCCCACCGCCTCGCCATGCAGCCAGGACTCGTAGCGGGTATAGGTTTCGACGGCGTGGCCGAAGGTATGGCCGAGATTGAGCAGGGCGCGCGGGCCGGCGCCGCCATGCAGCGACTCGCGTTCGTCGGCAGCGACGATGCGCGCTTTCAGCGCACAGCAGCGTTCGATCGCATCGGCCAGGGTTTCGGCATCGAGGCTCAGCAGGCGGTCGAGATCGCGCTCCAGCCGGGCGAACAGCGAGGCGTCGCCGAGCAGGCCGCACTTGATCACTTCGGACAGGCCGGCGGCCAGCTCGCGCGGCGGCAGGGTGCGCAGGGTATCGGTGTCGGCGATCACCGCGCGCGGCTGGTGAAAGGCGCCGATCATGTTCTTGCCGCGCGCGTGGTTGACGCCGGTCTTGCCGCCGACGCTGGAATCGACCTGCGCCAGCAGGGTGGTGGGGATCTGCACGAAGTCGATGCCGCGCTGGTACAGGGCGGCGCAGAAGCCGGTGAGGTCGCCGATGACGCCGCCACCCAGCGCCACCAGCACGCCATCGCGCGGCAGCCGCGCCTGCAGCAGCCAATCCAGCACCGCTTCCGCATTGGCCCAGGTTTTCTGCTGCTCGCCTGCCGGCAGCACCAGCGCCTCGGCGGCGCTCAGGCCCAGGGCCTTGAGCAGCGGCTCCAGATAGAGGGCGGCGACGTTGCTGTCGGTGACGATGCGCACCAGCCGGCTGCGCAGCAGCTTGTAGCTGGCCGGCTCGGCCAGCAGGCGCGGGCCGATGCGGATGTCGTAGGCGCGCTCGCCCAGCTCGACGCGCAGCTCGCGCGTGGCGGCTTCAGAGCGCGGTCGCCGGGCGGGCGAAGTAGTCTTCGATTTCGCGCGCGAGCGTGCGGGCGTTGCGTCCGTCGGTGTGGAGGACGAGGTCGGCGATTTCACGGTAGAGCGGGTCGCGGGTCAGAAATAGCCGTTCCAGCGTCTCACGCCGGTTGCCGCCCTGCAATAGCGGGCGCGTGTCGGTGCGCTCGGTACGGGCCATTTGCTGCTCGATGCTGGCGTGCAGATAGACCACAAAACCACGCGCCGCCAGCCATTGCCGGTTGTCCGCATTGAGCACCGCGCCGCCGCCGGTGGCCAGCACCAGGCCTTGCCGCTGGCTCAGCTCGCCGATCGCCTGGCGCTCGCGGCGGCGGAAGCCGTCCTCGCCCTCTTTTTCGAAGATGAAGGCGATGTTGACGCCAGTGCGCGCCTCCACTTCCTGGTCGCTGTCGATAAAGTCCATGCCGCGCGCCTCGGCCAGGCGGCGACCCACGGTGGTCTTGCCGGCGCCCATCGGACCGATCAGGAAGATATTGCCGGATTTGGCCATGACGGCAAGGAACTCAGCGGCCGGCCGGCCGGCAGGGCGGCGGCCGGGTGCGGCGGCTCAGGGGTGACGCGGGACTTGCTCTCATACCGGCTTGGATCGGACTCCCGTTGCCAGTATAGCAACGGCAGCCCGCAAGGCCGCCGCCCCCGGATCTTTAATCGACCTTGAGCCCCTCGGTGAGGATCTTCGGCGTGATGAACACCAGCAACTCGGTCTTGTTGTTGATGACCTGGTTGTTGCGGAACAGGTAGCCCAGGATCGGGATATCGCCCAGCAGCGGGATCTTGGTCACCGTCTGGCTGGTGGTCTGCTGGTAAATGCCGCCCAGCACCACGGTCTGGCCGTTGTCGACCAGTACCTGCGTGTCGACTTCGCGCGTGTCGATCGAAGGCGTGCTGCCGCCGGTGCCGGTGCTGATGTTGGTGCCGACGCTGTCGTCATGCACCGCCAGGTCCATGATGACGCGGCCGTCGGGCGTGATCTGCGGCGTCACGTTGAGCGAAAGCACCGCGTCCTTGAACGACACCGAAGTGGCGCCGCTGCTGGTGGAAGCCTGATAGGGAATTTCGACACCCTGCTTGATCACCGCCGGCTTGGCATTGGCGGTGATGACGCGCGGGCTGGAAACCACCTCGCCCTTGCCTTCCGATTGCAGCGCCGACAATTCCAGATCGACCAGGGTGTTTTTCGCCAGCAGGGACAGTGCGATGCTGCCCGGGGTGCCGGAGGACGCCGGCGCCGGCAAGTTGACGTTGTAATTGGTGCCGCTCGGAGAGGGCACCGTGACAATGCCGTTGGTGGTGGTGGTGGCACTGGTGATGGTGGAATCGGTGCCGCCCACGTTGGTGCCGCCGGTGGTCAGGAAGTTGCTGCCGAGATTGCCGACGAAACTGACGCCGAACTGCGTACCCAGGTCCTTCTCGAAATTGTCGTTGGCAACGACGATGCGCGATTCGATCAGCACCTGCCGCACCGGGATGTCCAGTCGCTGTACCAGCGCGCGGACTTCGGTGATCTTGTCGCGGGTCTCCAGCACCAGCAGGCTGTTGGTGCGATCGTCGATGGTGACGCTGCCGCGCTCGGACAGGATCGAATTGGTCTTGTTCCTGATGATGTTGCCCAGGTCGGAGGCCTTGGCATAGTTGATCTGGATGATCTCGGAGTGCAGCGGCGACAGCTGCACCTTCTGCTTCTCGGCTTCCGCCTCGGCGCGCTCGCGCGCGGCGATTTCCTCCACCGGCGCCACCAGCATGACGTTGCCCTGCCGGCGCATGCCCAGCCCCTTGGTGCGCAGGATGATGTCCAGAGCCTGGTCCCAGGGCACGTTCTGCAGGCGCATGGCGATCTGGCCGTTGACGCTGTCGCTGACGATCATGTTGGTGCCGGCAACGTCGGCGATGATCTGCAGCAGCGAACGGATGTCGACGCTCTGGAACGACAGGCTGATGCGCTCGCCGGTGAAAGTCGGCTGCTCGCGCTGCTTCTCCACCAGTTTTTCCTGCGACAGCGGCTGCAGTTCCAGCACGAACTGGTCGCCGGCCTGGTAGGCCACCTGCTCGAAGTCGCCGCCGGCGCCCGGCGTCACCACGATTCGGGTATCGACGCCGTCGCGCTGCGCGTCGATGTACTTCACCGGCGTGGCGAAATCCAGCACGTCGAGTCGCTTGCTCAGGCGGTCCGGCAGAGCGGTATTCTTGAAGCGGGCAATGATCTTGCCGCCCTCCTCGTGCACATCGACCACGGCGCGCGGATCGGACAACGACACCAGCACCCGGCCCTCGCCCTTCTCGCCGCGGCGGAAGTCGATCTTGTTGATCAGTGCCGTCGGCGCCTGCAGGCTCGGAGCCGCGCCCCCGGCCGAACTGGCTGCGGCGTTGCCGGCCAGATCGACCACGATGCGGTTGCCGTCGACGCTGACGTTATAGGCGGTGGGTTGCGCCAACTCGACCACCAGGCGGGTGCGGCCTTGCGCTTCCACCGCGGCGATCGAACGGACCTGCCCGACATTGACCTTGCGATAGCGTTCGCTCAGCGCCAGATGGGTATCCGGCAGATCCACCGACAGGCGCGCCGGCTTGTCGATGGCGAATACGGCCGGCTGCGGCGCGGCCTCGGACAGGGTCAGGATGATCTGCACCCGGTCGCCATCGAGCGCGCTGAAATCCACCGCTTTCAGTTCGCGCGTCGCCTGGGCCCGAGCCGGCAGCGCAACGCAGGCGCTCAGCGCCAGCAGCACCAGACCGCGCGCGGCGATATGGCTGAAAGGCGTTCGACCGGCATGCGCCGGAGCGAAGAGTCCGAGGATCTGGCTGAACATAGTGCTGCTCCCTTATTTCTGCTCGGCAGCGAGACTGGCTGGCTGCTCTTTGAATCCACCGAAGCCGTCCGGAACGATCTCGTCCAGGGAAACTTCGCTCTCGCTGACGCTGATGATCTTGCCGAAGTTCTGGCCCATGTAGTTGCCGACACTGACGCGGTGAATGACCCCGTCGGGCGCCCTGATCATGGCGTAGACCACCTTGTTGTAGGTGATCAGCCCGACCATCTTCAGCGCATCCAGCGGGAACTCTTCCAGCGGCTCCCGGTTTCGGCTCATGTCCGGATGCACGCCGCCGCCGTTGCGCGCGCTTTCCGGCAGGCTCGGCGTAAACGGTTCGCGCCGATCGCCCGCGACATAGGCAAAGGCTTCGTACTGCTTGATCTGCGGGATCGGATCGATCTTGTTGCTCTTGCGCGCCTTCACCTGCGCGATGTATTGCTGCAATTCGTCCATGTCGCTGGAGCAGGCACTGAGCAGCGCCAGGCAGGCGAGCAGCAGTCCGCAGCGGATCATCGGCGCGCTCATTTGGCACCCCCGGCCGGGCGCGGCGCGCTGCTGCCGTCATCCTGGTAACGGTAGGTCTTGGCCAGGGCGCTCATGCGCAGCATGCCCTTCCTTTCAGCCGGCGCGATGCTGATCTCGTCGATGACCACGATGCGCGGCAGGGCGGCGACGCCGCTGACGAAGGCGCCCATATCGTGATATCCGCCGGTGACCACGATGCGGTTCGGCATTTCGACGTAGAAATCCTTCTGCACATCGGACTGCGGCTGGAACAGTTCCTCCTGCAGGTTGCTGGCGATGCGCGTCTGCGAAATGTCGTTGAGCAGATTTGCCACCTCGGCCTTGCTCGGCAGCTGCCGCAGCATGTCGCCGAAGGAATGCTGCATTTCCTCCAGCTGCGCCTTGTAGGCGTCGAGCGCCGCCACTTTCTGCTGCTTGTTCTCGAATTCCGCGCGCAGGCTCAGTTCCATCTGCTGCGCCTTGCCGAGGTCCTCGTATTCCGGCTCCACCAGGAAATAACCGCCGGCCCCGATGATCAGCAAGGCCAGCAAGACGCAGGCCGCGATGTGCACCCAGCGCGGCCAAGCACCGGGATTCTGCATGTCCAGGGTTTGCAGCTGTTCCAGTATCTCGCGCGGGCTCATTTCTTGGGCGCTCCCGTGGAAGCGGCGGGCTGGGAGTTGTCCGTAGCCTTGGTCAGGTTGGTGACCTTGAGCTGGAACTCGCTGTTGCGCAGGTGATTCTTGTCGCTGGTCCTGATCACCACCAGCTTCGGATCCTTGAACCAGGGCGAGGCGTCGAGGTTCTTCATGTAGGCGGAAATGCGGCCGTTCGATTCGGCGACACCATCCAGCGTGACCTCCCCACCGCTCTGCTTGATGCCGGTGAGATAGACGCCGTCGGGCAGGGTGTTGATGATCTCGTCGAAGAAATGCACCGTGGCGGAACGGCTCTGCTGCAACTGCTCGATCACCCGCATGCGCGCCAGCAGGTTGGCCTTGACCTTCTGCAGCTCCTGGATTTCCTTGATCTGCTTGTCCAGCGCGGCGATTTCGGTCTGCAGGATCTTGTTGCGTTCCTGCTGGTGCGAGATCGCCGCATCCATGGCGAAGTAGGCGATGCCGACCAGCGCCAGGCTGGCCAGCATGCTGAGTCCGAGCAGCGTCAGGAACTGCTGCTTGCGGCGCTGGCGCCGGGCGTTGCGCCAGTCGAGTAGATTGATCTTGGTCATGGCTTCGCCTTCCTTAGCCGGCCGTGTCGAAGGCGCGATAGGCGAGTCCCGCCGCGATCAGCAGCGAGGCTTCGTCCTGCGCCAGCTGCGCCGGCTTGGCGCGGGACGCCACCGACATCTGGGCGAACGGCCGCGCCACCACGGTCGGGATCTGCAGCCGCTCCTGGATGGCGGCATCGACGCCGGCGATCTGCGCACAGCCGCCGGCCAGGATCACCTGATCGATGGCGCTGTGCTGCGAGGACGCGGAGAAGAAGAACTGCAGCGAGCGGTCGATCTGCTGCGCCATGTCGGCGAGAAAGTGCGTCAGCACTTCGCTCTGATAATTCTCCGGCAGGGTGCCGAGCCGCTTGCCCTTGGACGCCTCCTCCTGCGACATGCCGTAGAAACGCATGATGTCCTCGGTCAGCTGGCGGCCGCCGAAGGCCTGGTCGCGGGTGTAGGCGGTCTGCAGATCGTGCAGCACCATCAGCGAGGTCATCGAGGCGCCCATGTCGACCACCGCGATGGTGCGGCCCTTGCCGCCATCCGGCATCTGGTGGCGCAGGAACTGGCAGGCGTTTTCGAGTGCATAGGCCTCGATGTCGACCACCACCGGCTTGAGGCCGGCAATCTCCAGCGCGGCCATGCGCTGCTCCACCTGTTCCTTGCGGCAGGCGGCGAGCAATACGTCGACCGAGGTCTTGTCCTTGGCCGAGGGGCCGAGAATCTGGAAGTCCATGTTGACTTCCTCGATCGGGTACGGAATGTACTGATCGGCTTCGGCCTTGATCTGCTCTTCCATGTCGTGCTCGCTGAGCGAGGCCGGCATGAAAATCAGCTTGGTGATGACCGAGGATCCGGCCACCGCCACGGCGGCGTTCTTGGTGCGGGTGCCAGCGCGGTTGACGGCGCGCGCAACCGCCTCCCCGACCACCCTGGGGTCCACCACCTGCTTGTCGTTGACGACGTTGGCCGGCAGCGGTTCGACCGCGTAGGCCTCGACGTTGTAGCGATCACCGCGCTTGCTCAGTTCCAGCAACTTGACCGCACTGGAACTGATGTCCAGTCCGATCAATTCGCGACTGCCGCCCCCAAACAGCGACTCCATGAAGGACATATCGCCCTCGCACCCCAGATACCGAGCCCCCAACAGGCCCCCCGCAGGTCACCAATTCCTTTAATGACTCTGCCCCGATTCCACCTTAATATAACGGATGTATTCTGCTACGCAACTATAAGTTACTTCTCCAAGTGCCTGAAAGCAGTCCCAAACCAGGCAACGAGCATAGGCCGTAACGGCCGCCCGAGGGTCCAGTTTGAATCTATACCTGCGTCTAGTCCTGATCGCTGCCGCCGTTCTTGCGACCGGCATTTTGTGCGCGGTGCTCGGCTTTTTCGGTGTGCGTGCCTATTACGAGCCGCGCCTGCCTTCAGTGGACAGCCTGCACGAACTGAAGCTGGGCATTCCCCTGCGCATCTACAGCCAGGACGGCGCCCTGATCGGCGAATACGGCGCCGAACGACGCGACCCTTTGCGCTACGAACAGATTCCCCCGCGCCTGATCCAGGCTTTTCTGGCGGCTGAAGACGACCGCTTCTTCGAACACCCCGGCGTTGACCTGCAGGGCCTGCTTCGCGCCAGCGTGGTGCTCGCCACCACCGGCGAAAAACGCCAGGGCGGCAGTACCATCACCATGCAGCTTGCGCGCAACGTATTCCTCTCCCCGGAACGCAGCTTCACCAGGAAAATCAAGGAGATTCTTCTCGCCCTGAAGATCGAGCGCGAGTTGAGCAAGCAGCAGATACTGGAGTTGTACCTCAATCGCATCTTCCTCGGCAACCGCGCCTACGGTGTCGGCGCCGCGGCGCAGGTGTATTTCGGCAAGGACGTGGATCAGCTCAGCGTCGGCGAAATGGCGACCCTGGCGGGCCTGCCCAAGGCGCCTTCGCGCGACAACCCCATCGCCGATCCGCGCCGCGCCCAGGACCGGCGCGACTACGTGCTGCGGCGCATGCACGAACTGCACTTCATCAGCGACGACAATTACAAGCTGGCCCAGGCCGAGCCGATCACCGCCCATCAGCACGTCGCCAGCGTGCAGCTGGAAGCCAGCTACGTCGCCGAAATGGCGCGTGCCGAGATGGTGGCGAAATATGGCGAGGCGGCCTACAGCGACGGCTACAGCGTCGTCACCACCATCGACTCGACGCGGCAGAAGGCGGCCAACGCAGCGCTGCGCGGCGGCATCTTCGCCTACGAGGAACGCCACGGCTACCGCGGGCCGGAAGCGCGGCTGCCGCCGGAAGCGCTGGCCCAGCTCGACAGCGATCCCGCCGGCGAAGCCATCCAGGCACAGCTGGAAGCGCGGCCGCAGGCCGTTTCGCTGATCGCCGGCGTGGTGCTGCAATTCTCGCCGGAACAGCTGCGCATCCAGACCGAAGCCGGCGTGGTGGATCTGCCCAAATCCGGCTTCGACTGGGCCAAGCTGTCCGACAAGAAGCCGCTGAATCGCGGCGACATCGTGCGGCTGGCGCGCGTCGATGGCGCCTGGCGCCTGACCCAGCTGCCCAAGGTGGAAGGCGCGCTGATCGCCCTCAACCCGACGGACGGGGCGGTGCAGGCGCTGGTCGGCGGCTACGACTTCTTCCTCGGCGCCTACAACCGCGTGACCCAGGCCAAGCGTCAGCCCGGCAGCGGCTTCAAGCCCTTCCTCTACAGCGCCGCGCTGGCCAAAGGCTATACCCCGGCCTCGGTGTTCCTCGATGCGCCGGTGGTCTACGTCAACGCCAACCCGGACGACGACTGGCGCCCCGGTAACTACGAGGGCAAGTTCAACGGCCCGATGCGGCTGCGCGAGGCCCTGGCGGAATCGCGCAACCTCGTTTCGATCCGCGTGCTGCAGGCCATTGGCCTCGACTATGCCATTGATTATGCGACAAAATTCGGCCTGCCCAAGGATCGTCTGCCGAAGGATCTGACACTGGCCCTGGGCAGCGGCGCACTCACCCCCTGGGAAGTGGCGCGCGGCTACGCCGTGTTCGCCAATGGCGGCTTCCTGATCGATCCTTACTTCATCCAGTCGATCCGCGGCGCCGACGGCAAGGAAATCTTCCATGCCCAGCCCAAGCTGGCCTGCCCCAGCTGCGATGTGCCGCCGGACATCACCGCGGCGGACCCCGCCATAGCCGCCGACGGCCAGGCCGCGCCGGGCGCAGCGCCCGTTGCCGTCAGCCCCGCAACTCAGGTCGCCGCGGCGGACCGCGCGCCACGCGCCATCGACGCCGATGTCGACTACCTCATCACCAGCATGATGCATGCGGTGGTCACGCACGGCACCGGCGCCGCGGTGCGCGCGCTCGGCCGCGACGACCTTGCCGGCAAGACCGGCACCACCAACGACTTCACCGACGCCTGGTTCAACGGCTTCAACCCGGCCCTGATCACCGTTACCTGGATCGGCTATGACCAGCCCACCACGCTGGGCCGCGGTGAAGTTGGCGCGCGCGCTGCACTGCCGGTATGGATGGATTTCATGAAAGTCGCCCTCAAGGGCGTGCCGCAACAAGTCCTGCCGCGCCCGCCGGGCGTGGTGGAAGTGCCGATCAACCCCGAGAACGGCAAGCTGCTCAGCGCCGACGCGCCGGGCGCGATGCTGGAAGTGGTGCAGGCCGATCACATTCCACCGGCCGACGATGGCAAGAGCGCCCTGGGCGACCAGCCGGCGGGCACGGACATCTACTGATGGCGCAGCGCCGGCCCGGTTTTGACCGCGGCGGCGACGCCCATTCGCCGCCCAGCGCGCTGGTGCAGGAAGCCGCGCGCATCCTGTGCGAGGAGGCGGTGATCGACTACCGCACCGCCAAGCTCAAGGCGGCGCAGCGCCTGGGATTGAGCGGCAATACGCCGTTGCCGGACAACGCACGCATCCAGGCCGCCGTGATCGACTATCAGCGCCTGTTCGGCGGCCGCGAATATGCCGAGCGCCTGCGTCAACTGCGCAGCACCGCCGTGCAGGCGATGCGCCTGCTGGCCGAGTTTCAGCCCCGTCTCAGCGGCGCCGCCGTCAGCGGCGCCATCACCGCCGCGCACCGCGTGCAACTGCACGCCTTCGCCGACAAGGCCGAGGCGCTGGACCTGTTCTTCGAAGACCGCCAGATTCCCTACCGGCAGGACGATCGGGTTTACCGCTATGCCAATGGCAATGAGGAAAATGTACCCTTGTTGCGGTTCGAAGCGGGGGAGATCGGGGTGGATGTCGCCATGTTCGGCGAAGATGATCTGCGGCGGGCACCATTGTCGCCGAGCGACGGGCTACCGGCTAAACGGCTGACCCTGGCCGAAGCGGAGGCTTTGGCGAAGATGGAAGTGGATGCGATTCTGGGGACCCAATAGGTGAGGGGTGAGGAAAAAGCGTTTTTCTCCTCACCCCTTACGCCTCACCCCTCACCTCTTCAGCGGGCCGACAGATCCTTGTAGTCCCGCACCGGCGAGCCGACATAAACCTGCCGCGGCCGGCCGATCTTCAGGCCACCCGGCTCCGACACCATTTCCGACCAGTGCGCCACCCAGCCCACGGTACGCGCGATGGCGAACATCGGGGTGAACATGTTCACCGGGATGCCCAGCGCCTTGTAGATGATGCCCGAATAGAAATCGACGTTCGGGTAGAGCTTGCGTTCCTTGAAGTAGTCGTCGGTCAGCGCGATGCGCTCCAGTTCCAGGGCCAGCTCCAGCTGCGGATCGTTTTCCTTGCCCAGGTGCTTGAGGACCTTGTGGCACTGCTCGCGGATGATGGTGGCGCGCGGATCGAAGTTCTTGTAGACGCGATGGCCGAAGCCCATCAGGCGCACGCCGCTGTTCTTGTCCTTGACCTTGGCCAGGAAGGCCGGAACGTTCTTGACGTTGCCGATCTCGCCCAGCATCTTCAGCACCGCCTCGTTGGCGCCGCCATGGGCAGGGCCCCACAGCGCAGCGATGCCGCTGGAGATGGCGGCGTAGGGATTGCAGCCGGTGGAACCGGCCAGGCGCACGGTCGAGGTGGAGGCATTCTGCTCGTGGTCGGCGTGCAGGATGAACAGGATGTCCAGCGCCTTGGCTGCGATCGGATCGACGTGGTAGGGCTCGGCCGGCACGGCGAACATCATGTAGAGCAGGTTCGAACAGTAGTCGAGGTGATTCTGCGGATACATGAACGGCTGGCCGAAGTACTTCTTGTAGGCCGCGGCCGCGATGGTCGGGATCTTGGCGATCATGCGATGCGCGAAGATCTCGCGCTGGCGCGGGTCCTTGTTGTTGGTGGTGTCGTGGTAGAACGCGGACAGCGAGCCGACGATGCCGGTGAGCATGGCCATCGGGTGAGCGTCGTAGCGGAAGCCGTCGAAGAAGCGCCGCAGCGACTCGTTGATCATGGTATGGCGGCGGATCGAGGCCTCGAACTCCTCCTGCTGGCCCTTGTTCGGCAACTCGCCGTTGAGAATCAGATAGGCCACTTCGACGAAGTTGGAGCTGGCGGCGAGCTGTTCGATCGGGTAGCCGCGATACAGCAGCACGCCCTTGTCGCCGTCGATGTAGGTGATGGCGCTCTTGGTGGAACAGGTCGAGGTGAACCCCGGGTCATACGTGAACAGGTCCATCTTGTCGTAGACCTTGCCGACATCGGCTCCGGGCGGCCCGAGCGTGCCGGTGACCAGCGGCAACTCGACTTTTTCTCCGGTTTCGTTGTTGACCAGGCTATAGCTGTTCGTCATGACCGCAATCTCCGTCAAGTCTGCTGGAATCGGGTTGCCGCAGTGCCGCAAACACCGGCCGCAGCGCAGGGCCGGGAACCAGGTGATGGGCGTTTAAGCTGCGCAAGCATAACGAGTTTTACCCATACGCCGCCAGATGGGGAGCATGGAAAGTATGGAAATCCCTGTCCAGGAACTGCTCATCCACGAGCGGACTGTTCAAAAACGCAGCTACCATCCCTGAGCCATACATAACGAAAAAGGCCGCCCGAAGGCGGCCTTTTAGGCGAAGATAAGCGACGATCAAGCAGCGGCTTTGGTGTAGCGCTTCTTGAACTTGTCGACGCGGCCGCCGGTGTCCATCACCTTCTGCTTGCCGGTGTAGAACGGGTGGCACTTGGAGCAGACTTCGATCTGCAGGTCGTGGCCGACCGTCGAGCGGGTCTTGAACTTGTTCCCGCAGCTGCAGGAAACATTGATTTCCACGTAATTCGGATGGATGTCTGCTTTCATGTTGGTTTCTCGTCAAGTCCGCGCCCCGGAATCCAAGGCGGAAACCGATAAGCACAGAAGAAGGGGCGCGAAGTCTACAGGACCGGCGCAACATGGGCAAGTTGGGGCCGGTCAGGGCTAATTCAATCGCTTTCCGCTTCGACCTCGACCGTGTACTCCTCGCCGTCGTCCGCCACCCACAGGTGCACGGTCATCGGATTGCAGCAGACCGAGCAGTCCTCGGTATAGGTCTGGGTGCCGGCGCTGAGGTCCAGGCTCAGTTCGATGGTTTCCCAGCAGGCCGGGCAACTCACCGTGGTTTCTTCGATCATAGGAACTCACGCAGCAGGGCATTGAGGTGGGCGCGACCGAAGGCGCTGGCACGAACCCATCCCTCACCTTCCTCGATTAGACCCTTTTGCCGGGCTTGGTTCAGCGCCGCATCGAGCACCGCGGCGGCGAGCCCGGTGCGGCGCTCGAATTGCTCCAGCCCGAAGCCCTGGTTGAGACGCAGCGCGTTCATGGCGAACTCGAATGGCAGCTCCGCTACGGCCACCGTCCTTTCCTCCTGCACCGCGGCGGCGGCGCCGGCGGCTTCGAGGTAGGTGCGCGGATGTTTGTGGCGGGCGCGGCGGACGATGCCATCGGCGCCGCTGCGCTTGCCGTGGGCGCCGGCGCCGATCCCCAGGTAGTCGCCGAATTCCCAGTAATTGCGATTGTGCCGGCATTGCCGCCCGGCCTGGGCATAGGCCGAAACCTCGTACTGCGTATAACCGTGATCGGCCAGCAGGGCCTGGCCGCCCAGTTGCATGGTCCAGGCGGTTTCGTCGTCCGGCAGCGGCGGCGGGCGGGCGGCGAACTCGGTGTTCGGCTCCAGCGTCAGCTGGTAATAGGACAGGTGCTCCGGCGCCAGCGCGCAGGCCGCCCGCAGATCGTCCAGGGCCTGTCCGGGCGTCTGCTGCGGCAGGGCGAACATCAGGTCGAGGTTGATATTGTCGAAGCCGGCCGCGCGCGCCGTACGATAGGCAGCGATGGCCTCCTCGCGCCCGTGGATGCGGCCCAGGCGCCTGAGCTGGGCATCGTCCAGGCTCTGCACGCCGATCGACAGGCGATTGACGCCGGCGGCGCGGTACTCGCGGAAATTGCCCGCATCGGCGGTGCCGGGGTTGGCCTCCAGCGTGACCTCGATATCCGGCGCGAACGGCAGTCGCGCTGCAACGGCCTCCAGCACCCGGCCGATGGCGCGGCCCGAAAACAGGCTGGGCGTGCCGCCGCCGGCGAAGATGCTGCTTATGGGAGGCGAGAGGCGAGAGGCGAGAGGCGCAGAGGCCAGCTCGTAGTCCAGATCGCGTATCAATGCATCGACGTAAGCGTCTTCTTCCAACTCGCCGCGCACGGCATGCGAATTGAAATCGCAGTAAGGGCACTTGCGCACGCACCAAGGGAAATGCAGGTAGAGCGAAAGCGGAATATCGCCAGATGACGCTTTGGCTTGATCCCGCCTCTCGCCTCCCGCCTCCCGCCTCCCGGCTTCACCCGGCATCGTGAATCATCGAGTACAGGTGCCGTGCCGCCTTGCCGCGATGGCTGACCCGGTTCTTCACCTCGGCATCCAGTTCGGCGGCGCTGCGCTTCAGGTCCGGCACGAAAAACAGCGGGTCGTAGCCGAAGCCGTTGGCGCCGCGCGGATTGTGCAGGATGGTGCCGCGCCAGCTGCCCTGGGCAATCACCGGCAAGGCATCGTCGGCGTGACGCAGGTAGACCATCAGGCAGATGAAGCGCGCGCCGCGGCGCTCGTCGGGGATGTTCTTCAGCGCGGCCAGCAGCTTCTGGTTATTGTCCGCATCGCTGGCGTTATCGCCGGCATAGCGTGCCGAGCGCACGCCGGGCGCGCCTTCCAGCTGCGCCACTTCCAGCCCGGAATCGTCGGCGATGGCCGGCAGGCCCGACACCAGGGCCGCATGACGCGCCTTGAGCAGGGCGTTCTCGACAAAGCTCGGCGCGGTTTCCTCGGCGGCATCGTCGCAGAACTCGGCGATCGACCGCAGCTTCCAGCCCAGCGGCGCGAACAGCGCCTGCATCTCGGCGAGCTTGCCGTCGTTGCGGCTGGCGAGGACCACTTCCGTTGTCATGGGAGAAACGCCTTGGGGACTAAACCCCGAGGGCCTCGTTCTGGGCCTTGGCCAGCTCGGCGATGCCCTTGCCGGCCAGGTCGAGCATGATGTTCAGTTCTTCGCGCCGGAACGCATGGCCTTCGGCGGTGCCCTGCACCTCGACGAACTGGCCGGCCTCGTTCATCACCACGTTCATGTCGGTTTCGCAGTCGGAATCCTCGACATAGTCCAGGTCGAGGACCGGCTGGCCGCGATAGATGCCGACCGACACCGCAGCGACCTGGCCGTGCAGGGGATTGGTCTTGATCTGGCCGCGCTTGCGCATTGCATTGACCGCCTCGACCAGGGCGACATAGCCGCCGGTAATGCTGGCGGTGCGGGTGCCACCGTCGGCCTGCAACACGTCGCAGTCGATGGTGATGGTGAAATTGCCCAGCGCTCCCAGGTCGAGCACCGAACGCAGCGAACGGCCGATCAGGCGCTGGATTTCCTGGCTGCGGCCGCTCTGCTTGCCCTGCGCCGCCTCGCGCTTGCTGCGCGTATGGGTGGCGCGCGGCAGCATGCCGTACTCGGCGGTGAGCCAGCCGCCGCCGTGTTCCTTGCGCCAGGCCGGCGCGCGCTCTTCGACGCTGGCGGTGCACAGCACGCGGGTGTCGCCGAAGCTGACCAGGACCGAGCCTTCCGCGTGCTTGGTGAACTGCCGCTGGATGGAAACGGGACGAAGCTGATCGGCATTGCGGCCGGAAGGACGAGTTGACATGAGATTGCTTGAGTGGGACGCGGCGCGGTGACAGGCAGGCCAGACCGTGCTGGAAAGCCCCGTCACCCAATTGAAAGCCGCGTGTTGAAGCTTAGGTGGTGGTCTGAGAGCTAAGTATAACCCTCGCCCAGTTTCGCCAAGGCATGCGCCAGGCCAGCAGCACCAGCAGGATTCCCATGTAAATCATCGGCTCGGTCTCGTCTTTCTTCACCAGCCAGACGAAATGGCAGCAGGCCAGCAGCGCGGCCGGGTAAATCAGGCGGTGCAGGCTCTTCCAGCGGCGCTTGAGGCGGCGCTGCCAGCCGTCGGTGGAGGTGATGGCCAGCGGCAGCAGCAACAGCCAGCAGGAAAAACCCAGCGTGATCCAGGTGCGCTTGACCAGGTCCTCGCCCAGCTTGGGCAGGGACAGTTGCAGGTCGAACACCAGGAACATGGCGAAGTGAGCGCACATGTAGAAATAGGCGAACAGGCCCAGGGTGCGGCGCAGCTGGATCGGCTCGGGGCGGCCGCTGAGCTGGCGCAGCGGCGTCATCGCCAGGGTCAGCAGCAGGATCTGCAGGGCGCGGCTGCCGGTGCCGTGCTCCAGGGTTTCCACCGGATTGGGACCGAGATGGCCGATATAGGTCAGCCAGCCCAGCCAGGCGGCCGGCGCCAGGCACAGCAGCCACACGGCGAGCTTGAGCCAGCGCAGCGGCGTCATTTTGGCGGTCATGGCGATGCGGCGGTCCGGCTCAGAAATAGGTCCGCAGGTCCAGCCCGGAGTAGAGCGGGGCCACTTCGGGATAGCCGTTGAACATCAGCGTCGGCCGCTTGAACAGCTCGCCCAGGCGGCGCTCGGTCTTCTGGCTCCAGCGCGGATGATCGACTGCCGGATTGACGTTGGCATAGAAGCCGTACTCGTCCGGCGCCGACAGGCTCCAGGTGGTCTGCGGCGCCTGTTCGGTGAACTCGATGCGGACGATCGACTTGATGCTCTTGAAGCCGTATTTCCAGGGCAGGGTCAGGCGCAGCGGCGCACCGTTCTGGTTGGGCAGGGTCTTGCCGTACAGGCCCATCGACAGGAAGGCCAGCGGGTGCATGGCCTCGTCGATGCGCAGGCCCTCGCGGTAAGGCCAGGGCAGCACCCTGCCGGCCTGCGGCATCTGTTTCGGATCGTAGAGCGTGGTGAAGGCGACGTATTTGGCCCTGGAGTTGGGCTTGAAGCGCGCCAGCAAGGGGCCCAGGGCGAAGCCGTCCCAGGGCACCACGATGCTCCAGCCCTCGACGCAGCGGTGGCGGTAGATGCGCTCCTCCAGCGGGAACAGCTTGAGCAGGTCGTCGATGCCGATCTGCCCCGGGGCATCGCATTCCCCGTCGATCGCCACCGACCAGGGGCGGGTCCGCAGGGTCGTCGCATATTGCGCCGGCTCCGCCTTGTCGGTGCCGAATTCGTAATAATTGTTGTAGTGCGTGACGTCTTCATATGGGGTGGGCGATTCCTTGCCCGCCATATCGCTCTTGTGATCGAGCTTGAACCCGGCGCCGGCGCCCGCAGCTTGATCGGGAGGGGGTGCGGCGGCCTTGGGCGCCTCGCCGGCCTGGCCGCAGCCGGCCGCGGCCAGGCTGATCGCGCCCAATCCCAGCTGCGCCAGGAATTGGCGGCGGCCGCGATAAACCCCTTCCGGGGTGATTTCGGAAGGGCGGATCGGCTGCTGCGGCCTGAATCGGATCGACATGACTGCCACCTGCGTTTGTTGGTGCGGGACGGCCTGAATGGCCGCTTGCCGCACAGGATGTGCACTCTGACCGCACCATACCCCAGCGGTTCACAGCTAACATAGCCGGGGTACGCTTGGGCACAAACTACGGACGCAAGGACACATGCAGTTAGAGGAACTGGCCGACACCTTTGAAATGCTGGGCGACTGGGAGGAGCGCTATCGCTACCTGATCGAACTCGGCCGCAAGCTGCCGCCGCTGTCCGAAGCCGAGCACAGCGAGGCCAACAAGGTGCGCGGCTGCATGAGCCAGGTGTGGATGAGCGCCCGTACCGAGCCGGGACCGCCGCTGAAGCTGCATTTCACCGGCGATTCCGACGCGCATATCGTCAAGGGCCTGATCGCGGTGCTGTTCATGCTCTACTCCGATCGCACTCCGCGCGAAATCCTCGACACCGATGTCGGCGGCGCCTTTGCCAGGCTGGGGCTGGACAGCCATCTCAGCATGAACCGGCGCAATGGCTTTTACTCCATGGTGGAGCGCATCAAGAACATGGCGGCACAGGCTGTCGGCGAGGCTTCATCGGCTTAGCCTAAAATCGACGCGCGCCGCCGTTCAAACCCAGAAACGGCCCCAGCGCGGCAACCCTGGAAGTGGAGAAAGCCGATTAACGCACGCATCGAAGCCGAAGAACCCGTGCCCGCCTCACCGGTGGAGCGCGCCCGCGAAACCATCTACACCTTCGGCGAGGAGTTGGCGCATGGGCTGACCCATGGCATCGGCGCGCTGCTGTCGATCGCCGGGCTGACCATCCTGGTCGCCAAGGCGGCGGTATGGGGCCATGCGCAGGACATCACCGCCGCCGCCATTTTCGGCAGTGCGCTGGTGCTGATGTACACCGCCAGCACCCTGTTCCACAGCATTCCCATTCCCGCCACCAAGCGCGTGCTGCGTGTCATCGACCACAGCCTGATCTATGTGCTGATCGCCGGCACCTACACGCCGTTCACGCTGGTGGCGCTGCACGGCCTGTGGGGCTGGAGCCTGTTCGGCTTCACCTGGGGCCTGGCCATCATCGGCATCGTCTTCAAGATCTTCACCACCGGACGTTTCGAATCGCTGTCGCTGGTGATCTACCTGCTGATGGGCTGGTGCGGCGTGGTGGCGGCCAAGCCGCTGATCCACAGCCTGGAAACGGGCGGGCTGTGGTGGCTGCTGGCCGGCGGCCTCAGCTACAGCTTCGGCGTGATCTTCTACGCCTGGGAAAAGCTGCGCTATCACCATGCGATCTGGCACGCCTTCGTGCTTGCCGGCAGCGTCTGCCACTACTTCTCGGTATTGTTTTACGTCCTTCCCGGACCGCACTAGGGGGCTGCATGGGCAAGGACAAGCCGCAGACGCAGGAAAAAAACCTGTTCAAGGCGGTGGACAGCCCTTATCTGGTTCCCGCCGACGGCAGCTTCAAGCTGACCAGGTCGCCGACCGCGGCGCCCAAGGCCGCGCCGGACAAGGAAGTGTGGAAGAACGAGCTGGCCAGGCAGGTGGGCAAGCTCGATCAGTTGCAGCATCTGTTCTACGCCTACGACCACCGTGCCATGCTGTTGATCTTCCAGGCGATGGATGCAGCGGGCAAGGATTCGACCATCCGCGCCGTGCTGTCCGGGGTCAACCCGGCCGGCTGCCAGGTGTATTCGTTCAAGCAGCCGAGCAAGGAGGAGCTGGAGCACGATTTCCTCTGGCGCACCAATGTGCGCCTGCCGGAGCGCGGCCGCATCGGCGTGTTCAACCGCAGCTACTACGAAGAAGTGCTGGTGGTGAAAGTGCATCCCGAGCTGCTGCAGCAGCAGCATTTGCCGCAAGGGCTTGATCCCGGCGAGATCTGGGCGCAGCGTTACGCTTCGATCCGCGATCTGGAAAAGCACCTGGCGCGCAATGGCACGGTGATCCTCAAGTTCTGGCTCAACGTGTCCAGGGAGGAACAACGCCAGCGCTTCCTGGCGCGCCTGGAGGAGCCGCAGAAGAACTGGAAGTTCGAGACTTCGGATGTGGCCGAGCGTGCCCACTGGAAAGACTACATGGGCGCCTACGAGGACGCGCTGAACGAAACCTCCAGGCCGTGGGCGCCGTGGTACGCCATCCCGGCCGACGACAAGCCGTTCATGCGCGCCACCGTGGCGGATATCGTGGTGCGCACCCTGGAAAGCCTGGAACTGAAGTATCCCAAGCCGGCCAAGGCCGAGCGCGCCAGGTTCGCCAAGATCCGGGAGCAGCTCGAAGCAGAGGACGACTGAGGGCCGGTCGCAGGCCCAGCCGTACCTGCCCGTTGCGCCTTGTCCCGCCTCATCCCATCGTGTACACGGCCGGTCCCACCGGCGTGGCGATGGCGGTGGGTTCCGCGCCAGACTTCAAATGCGGCAATAGGGCCGGCATTGGCGGAGCGCCACGATGAACCACTTGATGCATTTTCGCGCGGCACGCCCCGCGCTGACGGCCGCCGCTGCGGCCTTGCTGCTGAACGCCATGGCGCTTGCCGGCCTGAGCCAGTTGCCGACACGCGGCGAGCAACTGCTGGCTTCCGCCACTGCGCAGCAGTTTGCCGGCCTCGACCGGACAGCGGACGCAAGGCCGCCGCCCCTTGCCGCAGCCGAACCGGTCAGCCTGCACCTGCGGGTGGCGCGCCTGGCGCATCGCTGGCTGGGCCATGGCAGACCCACGGCGGCGCGCGGACCGGTCTAAACTGGGCCCCACCCTCCGATGGCTGTGCTGAATTTGACCGTTGCTTCCATTTCGCAGGATCGCTCCGCCGCTGCGGCGGGTTCACGGTCGAGCCTCGCCCGCTGGAGCGTGGCGGGATGGGTGCTGCTGTTCTGGTTCGGCTTCTACGGCCTGATGATGCCGTCCGACATCATCGAAGACATGCAGATGGCGCATGGCGCCAACCTGGCGCGAGACATCTTCGCCTCCCTGGCACAGGCATCGGTGTGGAGCCTGGTCTCGCCCCTGATCCTGTGGCTGACGCAGCGCTACGCCATCGAGGGGCCGCAGCGCTGGCGCAATATCGGCGTGCATGTCGCCAGCGGGCTGGTGATTTCCGCGGTCAATGTGGCCATCTGCCACATCGCCGTCTATGCGTTGTTCGGCGACCGCAGCGGCGGCAATGTGCACTGGTCGCTGGGGCAGAGCGTGCTGGTGTCCACGCCCTACCTGATGATCATCTACCTGGCCTTCGCCGCCATCGTCTACTCGATCCGGCTGGTGCGCCATAACGAGGAGCGCGAGAAGCTGCTGGCGCAGGCCCAGGTGCAGGCGCTGAAGGCCCAGCTCAATCCGCACTTTCTCTACAACACGCTCAACGCGGTCTCGGAGTTCGCCTACAAGGACGCGGCCACGGCGGAGCGTTTGATCACCATGCTCAGCGATCTGCTGCGTCTGTCCTTCGCCGGCGGCGATGCCGCGAAAGTACCCCTGGCCGACGAACTGGCTTTCGTGCGGCGCTATCTCGACATCCAGCAACTGCTGCTGGAGGACCGTTTGCAGGTGCGCTATGCCTTCGACACCGAGGCGCTCGATGCGCAGGTGCCGAACTTCATCCTGCAGCCGCTGGTGGAAAACGCCGTGGTGCACGGCATCTCGCGCCGCGCCGCCACCGGCCATATCGAGCTGGGCGGCCGCGTCGCCAACGGCAGGCTGAGCCTGTGGGTGAGCGACGACGGGCCGGGGCTGGCCGGGGCCTCGCCACGCCGCCACGGCATCGGCCTGTCGCACACCCGCGCGCGCCTGAATCATCTCTACGGCAGCGAGCAGTGCCTGGAAATCGAATCGCCGGCCGGCGGCGGCTTCAATGCGCGCCTGTGCCTGCCTTACGAACGGCAGCGCAGCAGCTAGGACGACCATGCCAGCCATCCGCACCCTCATCGTTGACGACATGCCGCCCGCGCGGCGGCGCCTGCGGCGGCACCTGGAACAGGCCGAGGATTTCGAAATCGTCGGCGAATGCGGCGACGGCGCTTCCGCCATCGGCAGCATCAGGAGCCTGCGCCCGGACCTGGTGTTTCTCGACGTGCAGATGCCGGAAATCGACGGCTTCGGCGTGATCGCCGCGCTGGAACCGGCGACGCGGCCGGCGATCATGTTCGTCACCGCGCACGACGAGCACGCCTTGCGCGCCTTCGAGGTGCATGCACTGGACTACCTGCTCAAGCCCTTCGACAGCGAGCGCTTCGAAAGCGCGCTGCAAAGGGCACGCGAACAGCTGCGCCACCGCGGCGAGCACACCCTCGATCACCGCTTCGACGCGCTGCTGGCGCAACTGCGGCCGGAAGCGCGCTGGCTGCGCCGGGTGGCGGTGAAGACCCGCGGCCGCACCCGCGTGGTCAGCGTCGACGACATCGACTGGATCGGCGCCGAGGGCAACTACCTGAGCCTGCACGTCGGCGGCGAGCTGCACCTGATCCGCGAAACCATGAACGCCTTCGAGCAGCAGCTCGATCCGCAGCGCTTCGTGCGCATCCACCGCTCGACCATCGTCAACCTCGACCGGGTCAAGGAACTGACGCCGCTGTTCAATGCCGACCAGTGCGTGCTGCTCAAGGATGGCACCGAGCTGACGCTGTCGCGCAGCTATCACGACCGGGTCAAGGCCCTGCTGGGCGATATCTAGTTGTGCTTTCGCTCTGAAACCTTGTTGCACGCGCTTGCGCGCGAACCAGGGGTTTAAAGCGGCAGCGGCCGACGCTCGGAGAACGCGATAGCCCCCCGCACCACCCGATAGATGTACCAGATGCCCGCCGCCACATAGCCAAGCCAGGCCAGCGGGATCAGCACAATGGTGAACATCAGCAGGGTCGACAGCACCGACCACAGCAGGCTGTACCAGAAAGTGCGCAACAGCCAGCGATGATGGCTGCACAGGAATTCGTTGCCGCTGTCGTTGACCTTGAGGTGATTGATGATCACCCCCGCGACGGCGGCGAGGCCGCCGGTGAACGGCGTCACGCCGTACAGGATGTAGGCGATCAGCAAGGTGTTGCGCTCGCTTTCGCTGGGTTCGACGGACGGGATGATGGCGCTGTCGTTCATGCCTGTACTTCGCTGGGTGCGGCCGGGAAACTAGTTTAACCCTCGGCCAGTTTAACCGGCGCCATGCGCTTTGCTGACACTTTTCGGCCGCAAATGGGGCGTTTTGTGACGTGTTTCATGTTGCTATGCTCGTAAGGCCTTGCATTGTGTGCTGGTGCGCATCTTGCTCTAGAACTTCCAGTAATATGCGCCACATGAGTCACACGGCGGGACCAGGTTCGGGGGAATCTTATGTCAATTCAAGCGTTTGTAAAAAAATCTTCAAATAATTTGCGGCGTGCCGCCGTAATTCTGGCCCTGAGCGCCCTGGTGGCGGCGCCGGTGGCCTACGCCGGCGACGGCAGCGGCCTGGCCCAGGCGATCGCCGCGGCGATCGCCGCCTTCCAGAAGGCGGCCCAGCAGACCCAGGCGGCGATCCAGGAGATCGAGGCGCAGACCAAGGCGGCGTTCGGCAAGATCATCGGCCAGTCCGGCGGCACGCTCGGTGGCACCCTGCAGCAGACCATCGCCACCTTCACCCTGGTGCTGAAGGAAGCCAACAAAAACTATCTGGACCCGATCCCCGGCACCACCAGTTCCACCGAAACCGTAGTCGTCGGCGGGACCACGCGCACCTACATCGTGGTGCGTCCGGACACGGCCATCACCAATGCGCCGGCTCTGATCCTGATGCACGCTCACGGCATCACGCCGCAGACCATGGCCAATCTGGCCCGCGCCGGCCGCCTGTCCGTGGACTACGGTGTCTGGGTCTACCTGCCGCAGGGCGAGAACGGTACCTGGAACGAAGATCCGTCCTCGACCAGCACGGTCGATGACGTCGGCTTCATTTCCGCCATGATCGACCAGGCGGTGAGCCAGGATCACATCGACAAGACTCGCGTCTATGCCGCGGGCTATTCAGCCGGCGGCTTCATGGCCGAGCGCCTGGCCTGCCAGCTGTCGGACAAGATCGTCGGCTTCGTCGCGGTCGCCGCGACCCTGCGCAACTCCCTGGCCGCGGCCGGCGAATGCACGCCGACGCATGCCATGCCGGTGGCCTTCATGGACGGCACCTCCGATGTGGTGGTGCCCTACAACGGCGAGCCCTCGGTGCAGTCCGCCGCCGCCGCCACCGCCTTCTGGGCGGTGAAGAACGCCTGCGTCGCGACCGCGATGACCACCACCGCGTTGCCGCAGACGGACAAGGATGGCACCACGGTGGCCGTCACCACGTTCACCCAGTGCCCGTCGGACGCCGCCACCTCGCTCTACACCATCAACGGCGGCGGCCATACCTGGCCGGCTTCGCCCTACAGCGTGTACACCGCCTATCTCGGCAAGACCACGCAGAACCTGGATGCCACGGTCGCGCTGTGGCAGTTCCTGACGTCGTATTCGCTGTAGCCGACCTACAGTTCTCAAAAAAGGGGCCGATCGCAAGATCGGCCCCTTTTTATTGCCCTGCTTGTTTCAACAGTCCGGACATGGATGTCCGGTCGCTTGGGCAGGGATGCCCACCGTGTCCGGTAGCTTGGGCAAGGACGCCTATTGTTCCTACCAATGCTCGCCCTTGAACACATTGGCGAACACCACCTGTTCCAGCGTCGGCTTGAGCGCCGGCGCATCCTTGTCCTTGCCGCTCTTGGCGGCGCCGGAGGAGGGGAACAACTGGAAGCCCTTGGACAGGATGTAGTCGTTGACCTTGGGCCACAGCGCGTAGCTCACCGAGGCCGCCGTGCCGAGCGTGGTGGCGATGCTCTTCGGCCGTTCCATCACGGCCTTGATCACGGTATCGGCGGCGTCGTCCGGCGACCAGGTGGGGATGTAGCTGTAGATCTTGGTCGGCGCGATCATCGGCGTGCGTACCAGCGGCATGTAGATCGCCGTGGTGTGGATGTTCTTCGCCTTGATCTCGGCCGAGAGGCAGCGGGTGAAGGCATCCAGCGCCGCCTTGCTGGCGACATAGGCGGAGAAGCGCGCCGCATTGGCCAGCACGCCGATCGAGCTGATGTTGATGATGTGGCCGCTCTTGCGATGCAGCATGCTCGGCAGCAGCGCCATGATCAGGCGCACGGAGCCGAAATAATTGAGCTGCATGGTGCGTTCGTAGTCGTGGAAGCGGTCATACGACTCCGCCACGGCGCGGCGGATCGAGCGGCCGGCGTTGTTGATCAGCACATCGACATGGCCGAAGTCCTTCAGCACGGCTGCCGCCATCTCGTCGATGGCCTTCATGTCGTTGAGGTCGCAGGGGTAGACGAAGGCTTCGCCGCCGATGGTCTCGATGATCTTCTGCGTCTCGTCGAGTTTGTCCTTGGTGCGCGCCACCAGGATCACCTTGGCTCCGGCCGCGGCCAGCTTCTTGGCGGTGGTGAAGCCGATGCCGGACGAGGCGCCGGTGATCAGCACGATCTTGCCGGCGAGACGGCGCACCAGCTTGGGCGAGGCCTTGTAGCTGAGGTTGAGGTACTGATCCCAGTAATTCCACAGCACGCCGGCATAGTCGGCAATGTCCGGGCACTTGATGCCGCTGCCGCGCAGCGCGGCGCGGGCATTCTTGTCGTCGAACACGGTGCGGCTGGTGGCATAGCCGAGCACCGAAAGCGGCACGCCGATGGACTTGGACAACTGCTTCTTGAATGACTCCGGCACGGCATCGCCGATGCGGCCGCTGAGCGCACGCAGCGCGCGGGGCAGCGTCGGCACTTCCATCTTTTTTGCGAATTCCGGACCATGCGCGGCGGCGAGGAAGGCGCCGAGCATGTCGCCCACGGTGGGCGAGTGCGACTGGATCAGGCAGAAGCATTCGCCGTCGAGGCCGTCCTTGTGCGCGATGCTGTCCATCGCGGCGGTGACGTAATCCACCGGCACGATCGGCACGCGGCCGCCCTCGATGCCGAGCAGCGGCACCCATTTCGGCAGGCGGTAGCTGATCTTCTGGATGGCCCGGAAGAAATAGTAAGGACCGTCGATCTTGTCGATCTCGCCGGTCTGCGACGAGCCGACCACCGCACCCGGGCGGTAGATGCGGAACGGCACCTTCGATTCCTCGCGCACGATCTTCTCGGCCTGGAACTTGGTGCGGAAGTAGGGATGCTTGGTCGGCTGCCCCTCGTCGAACATGTCCTCGGTGAACTTTCCCACATAGTCGCCGCCGGCCACCGCCACCGAGCTCATGTGGTGCAGCCGCACCTTGCCGCCCAGCTCGTTGACGAATTCGACGACGTTGCGCGTGCCCTCGGTATTGACGCGGTCGGCGGTGGCATCGTCCATGTTCATGTCATAGACGGCGGCCAGATGGAACACATGGTCGATCTTGCCCTTCAGCTTCTTCGCTTCGGCCGCGTCGATCAGGCCGGGCACGGTGATGTCGCCATACACCGGGATCAGCTTGTCGCCATGCTCGCCGACGCGCTCCACCAGCACATCGAACTTTTCCTGCGAAGACTCGCGCACCAGGATGTAGACCTTGGCGTTCTCGCGCGCCGCCAGCCGATCAACCAGGAAGCGCCCGATGAAGCCGGTGGCGCCGGTGACGAAGTAATTCATTTGTTCTGCTCCTAGGCCTGTATTTTTTCGATTATCAAGCTCTGCCGACGCAGGCCGGCAACCCTATCTCGCCCCGACAAACTAGCATATCCGCACAAAAACGCAGCCTGACCCGGGCTATTTCCATGGCAGTTTTCAAGGGTAGCGGGCAGGGCCGGCTTGCTTGCCTCGGCAAGGAGCCGAGAATGGCCTATTGCGGCCCGTGCCCGGTGAACGTATCCATGGTGCCGTAGACGCGAAAGACGTGGCGCGCCAGCCAGTCGAACAGGCGTACCGGCAGCATGCCGCGCAGGGCATTGGAGAGGTATACCGTCCACGGCAGGATCAGGCGCGGCCGGCCTGTCTTCATCGCCGCCCAGACCCGGTCGGTGACGTACTGCGGAGTGAGGATGGGGGTGAACAGCATGCTCTTGGCGCCCTCGAACATGCCGGTGGAGATATAGGTCGGATTGACCGTGGTGACGCGCACATGCGGATGTCCCGCCTGCTCCAGCTCCAGGCGCACCGAATCGCTCCAGCCGGTGCAGCTCCACTTGCTGGCGCAGTACACGCTCATGCGCGGATTGGAGATCAGCCCCGCGGCGGAGGCGATGTTGACCACACGCTGCTCGCTGCCGCGCCTGGCGATCATCGCCGGCAGAAACTCGCGCGCGATGTACATCGGCGCCATGGCGTTGATCGACATGGTGAAGGCGATGTCCTTGAGCGGATCGTGTTCCCAGAAATACTTGCCGCGCACCACACCGGCATTGTTGAACAGGATATCCGGATCGCCGACCTCGCTGCGCACCTTCGCCGCCGCTTCGGTGATGGCTTCGAGCTTCGACACATCGACGACGTAGGAATACACCTTGCCGCCGGCCGCTTTCAGCTCGGCGCTGGTCTTCTCCAGCTCGGCCTGGTTGATATCCCACAGGATAATGGCCTCGGCGCCTTCCCGCGCCGCGAGCTGGGCGTAGATCTTGCCCATGCCCATGGCCGCGCCCGTGATCAACACTTTCTTGCCGGCTACGTTCTGCATGGCTTTTTACCAGGTGGAATACGCGCCGGAGTATAGGACTTGCCGTGCGCCGGCAGACTGGCCGTGGCGACAGCGGAAAAAGCCGTTGCGCTCAGAGCCTGCCGCCGAGGTTGTAGTCGGGGGATGACAACCAGGCAGGTCGGGCTTCAGCCCGAGCAGTCGCCCTGAAGGGCGACCTACGCAGAAAACGGCGGCGCGTAGTCCTCGACAAAGCCCGCCGGCAAATGCGCTCGCAACGCCGCAAGCCGCTGTTCCAGTTGATCCGGCGCATACGGGCGCGGCGGCAGCCGCCCCCACACCGGCGCCGGCCACGCGGGATCGCCGGCATGGCGCACGATATGGTGCAAGTGCAGTTGCGGCACCATATTGCCCAGCGCGGCGAGATTCAGCTTGTCGCCCCGGAACGCCGTCATCAGCGCGCGCGACAGCGCCGCCGACTCGCGCCACAGCAACAGTTGCGCGGCCTCGTCGAGCTGGTAGATCTCGCGCAGCCCGGCGCGCTGCGGCACCAGGATGAACCAGGGATATTGCGCATCGTTCATCAGCAGCAGCAGGCCCAGCTCGAAGCGCCCGAGCCGGTGGCAATCCTTCGCCAGCTGCGGATGCAGCGAGAAACTCATGCGGGCTTGCCTTCCTTCAGCGATACCACCGCCACGGTCAGGCGCGAGATGCACACCAGCCGTTGCTGCTCGTCCTCGATGCGGATTTCCCACACCTGGGTGGCGCGGCCCACGTGCAGCGGCCGCGCGGTGCCGGTGACCACGCCCTGGGTGACGCCGCGGATATGGTTGGCGTTGATTTCCAGGCCGACGGTGAAGACCTGCTTCGGATCGGTGCACAGGCTGGCGGCGATGCTGCCCAGCTCTTCGGCCAGCACGCAGGAAGCGCCGCCGTGCAGGCGCCCATAGGGCTGCCGGGTGCGCCCGTCCACCGGCATGGTGCCGCGCAGATAGTCCTCGCCGATCTCGGTGACGCGCAGGCCGATATGCTCGGCCATGGTGCCCGGGATGGGGAAGCGCGGGTCGGGCGCTACGGGACCGAGGGTCACGGTTTGTTTCCAGATGGCCATTGGCGAACTGTTGTCGGGGATTTGCGGGGAGTCTAGCGCAAGCCCGCAACACATCGTCCGGACCACTCCGTTAAACTCCGCCCAATCTAAGTCTGGATGTCCGTTCCAAGGGTCTGTTCACGTTTATTTGGTCGCTGCGTTGCCCCCAAAATCGCGCCAGGCTAGGCGCGAGGAGCGAAGTTTAGTAACACTAAATGAGCGACGAGCAACGACGCATGGCGCGATTTTGGGGGCAACCCTCCGGGACGGGGGTAATTTTCGCACATTGCGTCGTCACTCCTCGCTTATGTACATCCAGTACACCGCGCTCGTCGTTTCTAGCACTGTGCGAAAATTACCCCCGTCGCAGCGATCAAATAAACGTGAACAGACCCTAGTATGGCCCGCACCGCCCTCATTGCCGGCAGCACCGGCCTCACCGGCAGCCTGCTGCTGCAAAAATTGCTGGACAGCCCTGACTACGGGCGCGTCGTTGCCGTTACGCGCCGTCCGCTGGGCAACTCCCATCCCAAGCTGGTCAACCCGACCAGCGATTTCGAGCATCTCGGCCAGCTCGGGGCGCAGCTCGCGGCGGACGATGTGTTCTGCTGCCTCGGCACCACCACCGCCAAGGCCGGCGGCCAGGCCGGTCTGGAACGCGTCGACTACCACATGGTGCTGGATCTGGCGCGCAGCGCGCGCGCCGCCGGCGCCCGCCAGTTCCTGGTGGTTTCCGCCGTCGGCGCCTCGCTGCGCGGCCCCGCCTTCTATTCGCGCGTCAAGGGTCGCATGGAGCGCAGCGTGGCCGAGGCGGGTTACGCCACGGTGCATATCCTGCGGCCCTCGCTGCTGCTCGGCGCGCGCCAGGAGTCGCGACTGGTGGAAGAAGCCGCGCAGAAGCTGTCGCCCCTGCTGTCACCGCTGTTGCGCGGCCGGCTGAGCCAGTATCACCCGGTGCAGGCGCAGGAAGTGGCCGCTGCCATGCTGACGCTGGCCCTGCGGCCGGCCAGCGGCGTTCAGGTGCACCACTACCCTTTCCTGGAATAGAAAAAGGAACAAGTCGATGGCTGCTCCGGCGGGCGAGGCTCACGGCACCGAGTTGCTGTTTGAGTTGTTCGTCATGCTCGGCGGCGCCAAGCTGCTGGCCGAGATCTTCGCCTGGTTGCGCCAGCCAACCGTGGTCGGCGAAATCCTCGCCGGCGTGCTGATCGGGCCGCAGGTGCTGCACCTGGTCGCGCCGTCCGAGACTTCGCATGTGCTGGCCGAGCTGGGCGTGATCTTCCTGCTGTTCAATGTCGGCCTGGAGACCAAGCCCTCGGCCATCTTCAAGGTCGGCCGCATGGCGCTGCTGGTGGCGGTGCTCGGCGTGGTGGTGCCGATGGCCTGCGGCTATCTGCTGATGATGGCCTGGGACGGCAACAAGATCGAAGCGCTGTTCATCGGCACCGCCATGGTCGCCACCAGTGTCGGCATCACCGCGCGGGTGCTGGCCGATCTGGGCCTGCTCGGCTCCACCGCCGCGCGCATCATCCTCGGCGCGGCGGTGATCGACGACATCCTCGGCCTGCTGGTGCTGGCCGCCGTGGCCAGTGCCGCCAAGGGCAGCGTCAACGTCGCCGAGATCGCCACCACCGCGCTGCTCGCGGTCGGCTTCGTCGGCGCCATCACCTTCCTCGGCGCGCCGGCGCTGACCCGCGCCGCGCCGCACTTCCGCCGCCTGCGCGCCGGCAACGAGTTTTTCGTCATCGCCATCCTGCTCTGCTTCGGCCTGGCCCTGGCGGCAACCTATATCGGCGTGGCCGCCATCATCGGCGCCTTCCTCGCCGGCATGGCCCTGGCCGAGGCGGTGGAGGGCAATCACGGCGTGCACCAGCAGGTGCGCGGCGCCACCGAATTCCTGGTGCCGTTCTTCCTGGTCAATATCGGCATGCAGCTCGACCTCAAGGTCTTCACCAACCAGCAGACCCTGCTGCTGGCCCTGGTCATGACCCTGGTGGCGGTGCTGACCAAGCTGCTCGGCTGCGGCCTCGGCGCCTGGGGCCTTGGGCTGCGCGGGGCGATGCAGGTCGGCGTCGGCATGGTGCCGCGCGGCGAGGTCGGCATCGTCGTCGCCCAGATCGGCCTCGGTGTCGGCGTCATCACCGAATCCCTGTTCGGCGCGGTGCTGTTCATGGCCTGCGCCACCACGCTGATCGCGCCGCCGTTGATCCGGCCGCTGTTCGCGCCCAAAAACTGAAAGCGATCTCGCGCAGAGACGCAAAAGCAAACAACCATCTTCCCTGCGTCTTTGCGGCTTTGCGCGAGCAGGTTTTTGCTTCGACTATCGTAGGGAAGAGGCTGAATGATCGCAGTCTCTGCGCGACCCCGGACCGGGGGTATTCCACTGCCAGGCCATCCGCGCTAGCCTGCCCGCACCAGGCCACGACACGCGGCCGTCAATTGCGGAGCGGATCATGAAATCGCAGATCAAGGGCAGCACCATGCCGGTTCTCGAAATCGGATTGGAGAGAAACGATCGCATCGTCGCCGAGCCCGGCGAATTCTCCTGGATGACCGACAGCGTCGAAATGCGCACCACCGCCTACGCCGCCGGCGCCAAGAGCATCTGGGGCGCCATCGGCCGCGCCTTCTCCGGCGGCGGCCTGTTCATGACCGAATACAGCGCCCCCGCCGGCCCCGGCGTCATCGCCTTCGCCGCGAAGATTCCCGGCGCCATCCTGCAGGTCGACGTCCCGGCCGGCCACTCCTATCTGATCCACCGCCACGGCTTTCTCTGCGGCACCGAGGGCCTGCAGCTCGGCACCGGCTTCCAGCGCTCCCTTGGCGCCGGCATCTTCGGCGGCGACGGCTTTCTATTGCAGCGCCTGTCCGGTCCCTGCACCGCCTGGGTCGAGCTGGGCGGCGAAGTGGTCAGCTATGACCTCGCTCCCGGCGAAACGCTCAAGGTCCATCCCGGCCACATCGGCATGTTCCAGGACAGCGTCAACTTCGACATCACCCTGATGCGCGGCTTCAGCAACGCCCTGTTCGGCGGCGACGGCCTGTTCATCGCCCGCCTCACCGGCCCCGGCAAGGTCTGGCTGCAAACCCTGACCGTGCCCAACCTGGCGCACGCCATCTCGCCTTATCTCAGTGGCGGCGCCGGTCGCGGCACCGAGAGCGGCGCGGTCGGCGGCATCGCCGGCGCGGTGCTGCGCGACATGTTCGGCGGCAACCGCTGAGATCCCGCTAAGGCTCCCACCAGGATCGAGCGGCAAGACTGCAAAAGAGGTTGAACTGCTGGAGCCTGCCGGCTGTCGAGGCAGACCGTCCGTAATCGCCGTAACCCGGTCAGGCCGGTAATCCCCTGTGTCCGTTGCGGAGCAGGGAACGAAGAGTACTGACTATTCCCACTTCAGAATATAGCGCAGCGGGGGGCTTGCGGGAAGACCCGGGTCGTGGTGCAGCATCGCCGCCCTGTACCAGAGCTGCGGAAATGGGAGCAAGAAAATGCCTGCATTGTTTTCGGCGCATGAGGCGCGTGGAGATGTCGAACCGGTAGTGACCGGGCATGCGGTAGTGATTGCCGGAGGAGGTCCGACAGGGCTGATGCTGGCGGCTGAGCTGGCCTTGGCGGGCGTCGATGTCGCCATCGTCGAGCGGCGCCCCAGCCAGGATCTCGCGGGCTCGCGTGCCGGCGGCCTGCACTCGCGCACGATCGAGGTTCTCGATCAGCGTGGCGTCGCCGATCGGTTCCTGGCGGAGGGACAGGTGGCGCAGACCGCGGGGTTCGGCGGGGTGGTCTTGGACCTCAGCGCCTTTCCCACCAGGCACCGCTACGGGCTCGGGCTGTGGCAGAAACACATCGAGCGCATCCTGGCCGGCTGGGTCGGCGAGCTGGCGGTGACGATCTATCGCGGACGGGAAGTGGCCGGGTTCGCGCAGGACGACAGCGGCGTCAACGTCGAGCTGTCCGACGGCCAGTCGCTGCGGGCGCAATACCTCGTCGGCTGCGACGGCGGACGCAGCCTGGTGCGCAAGGCCGCCGGGATCGAATTCCCCGGCTGGGATGCGACGACGAGCAGCCTGATCGCCGAAGTCGAGATGACCGGGAAGCCGGAACTGGGCGTCCACCGCAGCGCCCTCGGCACCCATGCTTTCGGCAAGGAGAACTACGAGATCCGCGACGGCAAAGTGGTCTACCTGGATGGAGGCCCGATGCGGGTCATGGTGACCGAAGCGCAGGTCGGAGCCGCCACCGAACCCAGCTTGCGCGATCTGAGCGAGGCACTCATCGCCGCCTGCGGGACCGACTACGGCGTCCACAGTCCCACCTGGATCTCCCGCTTCACCGACATGACCCGGCAGGCCGCGACCTTCCGCGACAGACGCGTCCTGCTGGCCGGCGACGCCGCACATGTGCATTCCCCGATCGGTGGACAGGGCCTCAACACCGGTGTGCAGGATGCGGTAAACCTCGGCTGGAAACTGGCCCAGGTGGTGAAGCGGACATCGCCGGAAAGCTTGCTCGATACCTACCACGCCGAGCGTCACCCGGTCGCCGCCCGCGTATTGCGCAACACGATGGCGCAGGTCGCGCTGAGCCGCACGGACGAACGCACCAAGGCATTACGCGACACCATGTCCGAACTCCTCGGCATGGACGAGCCGCGCAGACGATTCGCCGCGATGATGTCCGGTCTGGACATTCATTACGAACTCGGCGAAGGACACCCGCTGCTCGGACGCCGCATGCCCGATCTCGACCTCGTCACCGCCAAGGGCCCGCTACGGGTCTTCACCCTGCTGCACTATGCCCGTCCGCTGCTCCTCAACCTCGGTGCGCCCGGCGGTTTCGATATCGCTGCATGGGCGGGGGCGGATCGGGTTCAGTTGATCGACGCCCAATACACAGGACCATGGCAGCTTCCGGCGATCGGAGCGGTCACGCCTCCCACTGCCGTTTTGGTTCGGCCCGATGGATATGTGGCCTGGGTGGGAGAGCGAACCGGTTCGGGCCTGCCTGAAGCGCTCACCACCTGGTTCGGGCCGCCTGCTGCGGCGTAGCGCAGAAGCTTCCAGGATCAAGCTGTTCCCCCTCTCCCTACGAAGTGGGGAGAGGGTTGGGGAGAGGGGTGCTTTTCTATAAGCACCACAACCAACTCCGCTCGTCCCGAGTACCCGCCCTGGCGGGCGTGCTGTTCCGAATGTCCCGAGTAGCGTTGTGAAGCAACGCGTATCGAGGGAGGGACCAGCACCAACATCTCCCCATGTCATCCTGAGCGCAGCGAAGGATCCGGCCTCCCACTCTGTAAATGCGCGCAGCATGTGCCAGCGCGCGCACCAAAGCTCCAGAGCGAAGAGGCTAGGCCGTCTTGGCCAGCCGCGCCTGCCGCTGCGCCACGCTACCGGCCAGCCCGCGCAGCAGCTCGACCGTGTCGTCCCAGTGAATGCAGGCGTCGGTGACGCTCTGCCCATAGACCATCTGCTCGCGCGGCCCGATTTCCTGGCGGCCTTCGACCAGATGGCTTTCCACCATCACGCCGATGATGCGCTTGTCGCCGCCGGCGATCTGGTGGCCGACATCCTGCGATACCAGCAGTTGCCGCTTGTGCTGTTTCTGGCTGTTGGCGTGGCTGAAGTCGATCATCACCTGCGGCTGGATGCCGGCCTTGCTCAGGGCGGCGCAGGCGGCTTCCACCGACTTGGCGTCGTAGTTGGTGCCGGTGCTGCCGCCGCGCAGGATGATGTGGGTGTCGGCATTGCCGCGGGTTTCAAAAATCGCGGTCTCGCCGGTGCGGGTCTGGGTCAGGAAGCGGTGCGGGTTGCGCGCCGACTGCACCGCATCGACCGCCACCTTGACGCTGCCGTCGGTGCCGTTCTTGAAGCCTACCGGGCTGGACAGGCCGCTGGCCATCTCGCGGTGCAACTGCGATTCGGTGGTGCGGGCGCCGATGGCGCCCCAGCTGACCAGGTCGGCGATGTATTGCGGCGTGAGGATGTCGAGGAACTCGACGCCGGCGGGCAGGCCGCGCTCGTTGAGGTCCAGCAGCAGCTTGCGCGCCAGGCGCAGGCCGCGATTGATGTCGTAGCTGTCGTCGAGGCCGGGATCGTTGATCAGGCCTTTCCAGCCGACGGTGGTGCGCGGCTTTTCGAAATAGACGCGCATCACGATCTGCAGCTGCTTGCCGAGCTGATCGCGCAGCGGCCGCAGCTTCGCCGCATAGTCGAGCGCGGCCTGCGGATCGTGGATCGAACAGGGGCCGACGATCACCAGCAGGCGGTCGTCATGGCCCTGCAGGATCTGCTGGATCTCGCGGCGCGCGCTGACGGTGGTCTGGGCAGCGGCCTCGGACAGGGGCAATTCAACCTGTACCTGGGCGGGCGTGGAAACGGCACGGATCGAGGCGATCCGCAGGTTTTCGGTAACGGTAGTCATGACAGGAGCCTGTTCAACGGGTTTTCGACAGCGCGCGGATGCTACCAGACCCCCCCGGGGGCTGCATCCGCAAAAACGGCGGAAGCCTAGGCCGCCGGCAGATCGAAAAGCAGCAGTTCGGACTCCGTATCCGCTGTAAGCTCAAGTATTGATTCATTTTCCAGCATCGCCGCGTCGCCGGCCCGCAGCTCCAGGCGACCAGCCTTGATTGCCCCTTTGGCGACATGCAGATAGTGCCGGCGGCCGTCCGCCAGCGGCTGACGCAGGGCCTGGCCGGCCGCCGGCCAGGCGATGAACAGTCGCGCATCCTGGTAGAGGCGGAACGGCGCGGCCTCGCCTTCCGGCGCGATGACCTTGCTGAAACCGGCGCGCAGCGCCGCCTGGTCCAGCGGCTTCTGCTGGTAGCCGGGCGGCACGCCGCGCTTGCCGGGCACGATCCAGATTTGCAGGAAATGCACCGGCTCGCTCTGCGAGTCGTTCATCTCGCTGTGCGAAATGCCGCGGCCGGCGCTCATCAGCTGCACCTCGCCGTGGCGGATCACCGAGCCGCCGCCGGTGGAATCGCGATGGCGCAGGCCGCCTTCCAGGACGTAGGAGATGATTTCCATGTCGCTGTGCGAATGCGGCGGAAAGCCGGCCCCCGGCACCACCCGATCCTCATTGATGACGCGCAGCTCGCCGTAGCCCATCCAGCGCGGCTCATGGAAGTCGCCGAAGGAGAAGGTATGCCAGCTATCGAGCCAGCCGCGCTCGGCGTGGCCGCGCTGGTCGGCGAGACGGGTGGTGATCATGGTGCTGCCCTGGTCCACTGGTGCCTGGGCACATGATGGCAAGCTTGGGGGTTATTGCAAGGATGGGGTGCTGAACCCGGCTTCTTCGCTCTTTATCAGCGCGCGCCCCTCACCCCGGCCCTCTCCCCACTGCGTGGGGAGAGGGGGAACGGCAGGAGGGATTAGTTGCGCTTCACGGCGAACGGCGAAAACGCCTGGCAGGTCGGCATCAGGGAGATGGTGTTGATGTTGACGTGCGCCGGACGGCTGACGATCCAGTGCACCGTGTCGGCGATGTCCTCGGGCGTCAGCGGCTGGGTGCCGGCATAGACCGCCTTGGCCTTTTCGGCATCGCCGCCGAAGCGCACCAGGGAAAACTCGCTCTCCGCCATGCCCGGCTCGATCTCGCTGACCCGCACCCGGGTGCCGAGCAGATCGGCCTTGAGATTGAGGCTGAACTGGCGCACGAAGGCCTTGGTGCCGCCATAGACGTTACCGCCCGGATAGGGCCACTCGCCGGCAACGGAGCCGAGGTTGACGACATGGCCGCGATCGCGCGCCACCATGCCGGGCAGAACGGCGCGGGTGCAGTACATCAGGCCCTTGATATTGGTATCGACCATGCGTTCCCAATCGGCCAGATCGGTCTTGTGCGCCGGCTGCAGGCCCAGCGCCAGGCCGGCGTTGTTGACCAACACGTCGATCCCGGCGAATTCGGCCGGCAGCGCGGCGACGGCGCGCTCCACCGCGGCGTTGTCGCACACATCCAGCTCGACCGGCAGCAGATTGGGACCCAATTCCTGGCGCAGCGCCTGCAGGCGCTCGAGGCGGCGGGCGGTGGCGACAACCTTGGCGCCATCGGCGATGAAACGGCGCGCGATGGCGGCGCCGAAGCCGGCGGAGGCGCCGGTAACGAAGACGATCATGGACGGATTCCCGGTCTAGGTGGGGGACAAAAGAGACAAAGCCTGCGCCGGATTTTACCGGCGCAGGCTCAGACCGCGGAATGCCTTGCTTTACTCCCCGAAACAGACAGGGTGCTGCTGCTGGCTTCAGGCCGGCAGGGCCAACCCATGCGACACCATCTTCATCACGTCGTCGATGACCTGGCGCTCCGGCAGCTTGCCCTGCCACAGGCACCAGTGCATGCCGAGGAAGTGGCCGATGCCCATCAGGGCCCAGGCGCGCGCCTCGGCGTCGCCGGGGCCGATTTCACCGCGGCGCACGGCTTCGCTCAGGCCTTCGCTATAGCCCTTGGCCAGCCGCTCGTAGTATTCGCGGAACACCGCCTCGTCGACGAACTGCGCTTCCTGCACGATGCGGTACAGCCCCGGATGCTTCTGGGTGAATTCGAGAAAGCCCTGCAGGCTGTAGCGCTCGGCTTCGAGCCGGTCGGCGGCCTCGCCGGTGGCGGCCAGCATCTGCTTGCGCAGCTTGCGGCCGATGTCGCGCACCAGGGTGACGAAAATCTCTTCCTTGCTGTGGAAGTACAGATAGAACGTGCCCTGGCCGACACCGGCACGGGTCGTGATGGAACTCACCGAGGCCGCGTGAAATCCCTTGCCGCCGAATTCTTCTTCGGCCGCGCTGAGCAACTTGCGCCGGGTTGCTTCACCGCGAGCGGTGACCGGTACCAGCTCCTTGAGTATCTGGGCCTTCGGCATCATGGCCGCACTAACTCCATTGTTCGCCACGGAAAGTCGGAGCTTAAATCATGGATTGCCAAAATTGGCAGCGATTTCCAGTGCATGGCGCAGGCGCAGGCGGGTTTTCCGATGCACGGTGGTTCCCGGCAGAATATCGGTCAGGTGCGGTTGGCGATCGAGCCAGAAATTGCCGGTGCATTGCGCGGCTGCCGCAGCACTGGCCAGCCAGACGATGGTATCGGCACCGTACTCCGGGGTACGCAGGAACGGGCGCATGGCGCGATGGAATTTCGGCAGTGCGGCAATAATGCCCGGCGTATCGACCCAGCCCGGATGCATGGCATGGACCGCGATGCCGCGCGGCTGCAGGCGTTCGGCCCAATCCAGGCTGAGGGCGACCAGGCCGCGCTTGGCCCGGGCATAGGCCTTGCTGCCGCTGTAGCGCCCCTGTGCGTAATTCAGGTCTTCCAGGTTCAGCGGCTGCAGATACATGCCGCCGGAGGAGACATTGATGATGCGGCTGCCCGGCGCCAGCGCCGGCAGCAGGGCCTCGGTCAGCGCATAGGGCGACAGCAGATCGAGGGCGAAGCTGCGCTCCAGCCCCTCGGCGGTCAGCTCGCGCCGGCCGAACAGCGCGCCGGCATTGTTGACCAGCACGTCGATGCGCGGCTCGCTTTTCAGCAGGCGCCGCCCCAATGCCCGGGTTGCGCCGATCAGCGACAGGTCGGCGCAATGCACCGCCACCTCGATATTGCCGCTGTCGGCGACGATATCGGCCTTGGTGTCGGCGAGCTTGCCGGCATCGCGGCCGACCAGCACCAGCCGCGCGCCCAGCCGCGCCAGCCACAGCGCCGCGGCGCGGCCGATGCCGGAGGTGGCGCCGGTGAGCACCACGGTCTTGCCGTCGAGCCGGTCGACGATGGGCCGCAGCCGGGCGGCGCGATAGCCATAGGCGGTGAATTGCGCCGCGCCGGGCAGCAGGCTGCGGTCGAGCAGGTTGCGCCAGGCGCTGCGCGCCGGGGCGGCATCCGCCGCGGCCAGGGCCCGGCGCAGGCCGGCCATGGCGCGGCGGCTGTTGAGGCTGACCGCCGGCTTCAGCGCCTGTTCGGTGAGGCGGCCGATGCCCTTGAGGGTGAGATCGGAGGTATAGATGATGCGCGTGCCGACGGCCAGCGGCTCGAAGCGGATTTCATCGACCACCTGGAGCCGCTCGCCCTCGCCGTGCAGCAGCACCCGCCGCGGCGCCTGGAATTCCACCACCCGGTAGCGCAGCGGCAGGCGTTGCGGCCCGAACACCGCCAGCAGGTCGAAGGCGCTGCCGGGGCCGAGCGCTCCCGGAGTCAGCTTGCGCGACCAGGCGGTGGTCGGATCCCAGGCCGGCAGGTTGCGGAAATCGGCGGTGAAGCGGAAACACTCCTCGACGCCGCGCGGCGAGTCGATGCTTTCCTGCAGGCGGATCACGGCGAAACCGGGCGCGGTTTCAGGACACCACTCGCAGCCGGGGCCGCGCGTCCTTGGCCGTGGGGCTGCCGCGGCGCAGGCCGCTGTCCTTGAGCCAGCTCAGGCAGTCCTCGAAGGCGCGCGAGATGCGGGTCTGCATGCGGATGCGCTCCAGCTTGGGCCAGGTGGCGCGCTCGCCGTCGCGGATGTGGCGCTGCAGGTCCTCGGCGGTGAGGTTGGCGAACATGCGCATCAGCTGCGCCGGGCTCTGCCGCGGAAAGATGCTGATATCGCCGCTGTAGCGCTGCTGCAGGATGTCGTTGAGCGCATCGACGATGCGGCCGCCGGTGAAGCTGTGGCTGTACTGCCGCGCCACTTTCAGCGCATCGCGGCCGGTGACGGTGGCCATTTCCCGGGCGAAGCCGAGCAGGCCGCGTTTGCGCGGCTCCTGCTCGCGCATGAACGGCACCACATGCGGATTGGTCTGGCTGACGATGTAGTGGTTGACGTTGTGCAGGCGCGCCAGCCGCAGCATCGGCAGGTCGTTGGCGATGGAGCCGTCGACCCAGCGCTTGCTGCGCATGTAGGGCACAGTCTCGCCGCTGTAATCCAGCGCTTCCAGCATCACCGGCGGAAACACGCCGGGCACGGCGCAGGAGGCCATCACCGCGCTGCGCACCACCACGTTGGGCGCAGTCAGGTAGTTGAGCAGGCGCGGCTGCTGATTCTGCTCCGCCGGGGACACGGTGACGCCCAGGATGCGGCGGGTGCGCTCGAACGATTCCAAGAAACTGCCGGCATGGACGTTGCGGGTCAGGCAATCCTCCAGCTGTCCCGGGTCCATCAGCGATTTCTGCTTCAGCATCTGGCGCAGGCTGACGCTCTGGAAGGCCTGCAGGTTGAGATTCTGCGAGTCGAAAATCTCCGGCAGCTGCTCGTCGGTGCGGGTGCAGGCCATGGAGGCGATGATCGAGCCGGCGGAGGAGCCGGAGATGACGCGCGGCAGGTTGCCGGTTTCGAACAGGGCCTTGATCACGCCCAGATGGAACATGCCGAGGGTGGCGCCGCCCGACAGCAGCAGTGCGGAACGGCCGAAACTGGTGCCGGTGCGCTTGAAGAACAGCACTTTCTCGGCGGCGCTGAAATCGGGGAAATCGCCGACGCAGATGTAGTCGAGGCAGCGCGCCGCCTCTTCCAGGTATTCCTCGATCAGCTTCTTGGTGCCGATCCGGCTATAGGCGTAGAGCAGCGGGTTGGCGGTGTTGCCGAGGTTGCCGTGCAGGCCTTCCGCCAGGTCGTGCACCAGGCGCCGCACATTGCCGGCGCGGCGCAGCTCGCGCATCCGCGCCAGGCGCTCGCGGATCAGCAGGTAGTCGTAGTCGTCGCTCATCTCGTCCTGTTTCCAGGCGTCACCGCCCTCGAGGCGGTCGAGGTCGAGCGCGATCTCGCGCCAGCAGGCGTAATCCTGGGCGTTGTCGAGATCCCTGAGGCGGCTGGCGATCAGCTTTTTGGACATGGCGGCGGCAGGCAGTGTAGCGAGTTGCACCCGGTTTGCGGCGCGGCAGGCAATAATAACCACCCAGGGATCGGTCAACGGCGACTTTTCCCTGTCAAAACAATGGCCCGCGCGCCCGCTAGAATGGGGGTTCGCAAAATGACCCGACATGAAAGCCGTCCGCGACTATAAATCACTGCTGCTCGCAGCTGTCACCCTGGCGGTGTTCGTCATCGCCATCTGGGTGCTGCACCACAGCCTGGCCAAGCTGCGGCTGGCCGATGTGCTGGCCAGCGTGCAGGCGGAGCCGTGGACGCGGGTGGCGGCCTGCGCCTTCTTCAGCGCCTGCAGCTACGGCATGCTGACCTTCTACGACTATCTGGCGGTGCGCGGCGTGCGCCATCCGCTGCCCTGGCGGCGGACCGCCCTGACCTCGTTCATCGCCTTCGCCATCGGCCACAGCGCCGGGCTGTCGATGCTGTCCGGCGGCTCGGTGCGCTACCGCGGCTACACCAAGGAAGGGCTCAGCGCGTTCGAGATCGCCGGGGTGGTGGGGCTGATCTCGATCACCTTCACCCTGGGCATCGGCACCTTGCTGGGGCTGTCGCTGGTGCTCGAATCGCATCAGGCGGCGCGCATCCTGCATCTCGACCACGGCTGGGAAGCGCGGGTGCTGGGCGGGGTGATCTTCATCCTGATTCTCGGCTACCTGTGGCTGACGCAGCGGATCAAGAAGCCGCTGCGCATCCGCGACCGCGAATTCCGCCTGCCCTCGTTCAGCATCAGCCTGCGCCAGATCGTGGTCGCCAGCATCGACCTGTGTTTCTGCGCGGCCTCGCTCTACGTGCTGCTGCCGGACAGCATCCCGCTGCACTTCTTCAGTTTCGTCGGCCTGTATGTGCTGGCGCTGCAGTCCGGCGTGATCAGCAATGTGCCGGGCGGCGTCGGCGTGTTCGAATCGGTGCTGATCCAGCTACTGCCGGGCAGCGGCCCCGATACCCTGGCGCCGCTGGTCAGCGCGGTGCTGCTGTACCGTTTCATCTACTACTTCATCCCGCTGGTATTCGGCGTCGGCCTGCTCGCCGGTCGCGAGGCGATGCGATGAAGCAGTGGCGGTACGCGCGGCAGGCGGCCGAAGCTCTGCGCCCCTGGGTCGAGCGCTTCGCGCCGCAGGTGGCGGCGGGCGGAGTGTTCCTGGCCGGGGTGATCCTGCTGCTGTCCGGCGCCACGCCGGAAATCGACAGCCGCATGGAATGGCTACGCGGCCTGGTGCCGGACCCGGTGCTGGAACTGTCGCACCTGATCGGCAGCGCCGTCGGCGTCGGCCTGCTGATTCTGGCGCGCGGCCTGTACCAGCGCCTCGACGGCGCCTGGTGGACCACCATGGTGCTGCTCGCCGGAGGCATCGCCGCCTCGCTGCTGAAAGGCCTGGACTACGAGGAGGCCATCATCCTGTCGGCGGTGGGCCTGGGACTATGGGTGACGCGCGACCGCTTTTACCGCCGTGCCTCGATGCTCGACCTGCGCTCATCCGGCGCCTGGGTGGTGTGCTTCCTGCTGGTGGTGGGCGCGGCGGTATGGGTGTCGATGGTGTCCTACCGCGACGTGCAGTACGCGCACGAACTGTGGTGGCAATTCGCCTTCGACGACGACGCGCCGCGCGTGATGCGCGCCGGGCTGCTGACCATCCTGCTCGCCGCCGGCTATGTGCTGTGGCTGCTGCTCAGCCCGCAGCGCGAGCAGCCGGCGCTGCCGGACGCCGAGGCCATGGGCAAGGCCGCCGCCATTGCCATGAGCAGTCAGGACACGCTGTCCTACCTGGCCCTGCTCGGCGACAAGCAGCTGCTGTTCAGCGAGGCCGGCGACGCCTTCATCATGTACCAGCGCTCGGGACGCTCGATGGTGGCGCTGGGCGATCCGGCCGGCAATCCGGCGCGTTTCGAGGAGCTGTGCTGGAAATTCCGCGAGCTGTGCGACCGCAATTCGAGCTGGCCGGTGTTCTACCAGGTCAGCTCGGAGCAGTTGCCGCTGTACCTGGACCTGGGGCTGGAGCTGGCCAAGCTGGGCGAGGAAGCCCGCGTGCTGCTGCCGGAATTCTCGCTGGAAGGCTCCAAGCGCAGCAGCCTGCGCAACGAATACCGCCGCGGCGCCAAGGAGGGTGCCAGCTTCGGCGTGCTCAGCCCGCCGGAAGTGGAAGCGCAGATGCCGCGGCTGCAGGAAATCTCCGACCAGTGGCTGCACAGCAAGTCGGCGGCGGAGAAAGGCTTTTCGGTGGGCCGCTTCGAACCCGACTACCTGCGGCGCTTTCCCTGCGCCTGCGTCTATCGCAATGGACAGATCGTGGCCTTCACCAATCTGTGGCTGTCGCGCCCCCGCGACGAGTTCTCCATCGACCTGATGCGCTACGGCAGCGAGGCGCCGCGCGGCGTGATGGACTACCTGTTCATCGAGCTGATGCTGTGGGGCAAGAAGGAAGGCTATCGCTGGTTCAACCTCGGCATGGCGCCGCTGGCCGGGCTGGAGAATCATCCGCTGGCGCCGTTCTGGCACAAGCTGGGCCGGATCGTGCATCGCTATGGCGAAACCTTCTACAACTTCGAGGGTCTGCGTCGTTACAAGGACAAGTTCGGGCCGCAGTGGCGGCCGCGCTACATGGCTTCGCCCGGCGGCCTGGTGCTGCCCAGGGTGTTGCTGGATACCGCAGCGCTGATCGCCGGCGGCATGCGTGAAGTGGTATGGAAATGAGAACCATGAACGGCAAAGACAGGCTCGCGCAAAGACGCAAAGACGCAAAGAAAGAACCCACAAGAAAAGCGTTTCTTGGCGTCTTTGCGCCTTTGCGCGAGATGCTTTTGATCGGCTCACTTGCCGCTGCAATGGCATTACCCGCCTTGGCCGCCGCAAAACCACAGCCGCAAGCGGTCGCTCCGCCGCCGCTGGAGAAACCCGACACCACGCCGCTGCCGCCGAACGCCGAGCGCATCGTCCACGGCCGCTTCAGCGAGGTGGTGGTGTACAAGCCGCAGGGGCAGCCGCACAGCTTCGTGCTGTTCCTCACCGACGAGGAGGGCTGGACGCCGCAGGCGCTGGACGCCGTGCAGGCGCTGGTGCAGAAAGGCGCCATGGTCGCCGGCACCAGCCTGCCGCGGTTCCAGCGCATGCTCGAGGTGCAGCCCGGCACCAACTGCGAATACATCGCCGGCGACTTCGAGAACCTCAGCCACTTCGTGCAGGCCTACTACAAGCTCCCGGACTATCTGCCGCCGATCGTGGTCGGCCTCGGCGCCGGCGGCGCGCTGGGCTATGCCGAACTGGCGGAAGGTCCCGCCGACGCCACCGGCGGCGCGCTGCTGCTCGGCTTCAAACCCGGGCTGAGCCTGCGCAAGCGGCTGTGCACCGGCAATGCCCTGGCTACCGACCGGCACCCGGACAACAAGGGCTACGATGTGCTGGCGGCCAAGGCCGTGGCGACCCCGCTGACCCTGTTTACGGACGCGGGCAGCGAGACCGCGACGAAGAGCTTCGCCGGCCAGCTCGGCCAGGCGAGCGCCGTCACCCTCATCGATGACGCGGCCGGTGCAGCGCAGCCCTTCCTCGACGCCTTCGACAAGCTCGCCGCCTCGCTCAAGCCCAGCGCTCCGGCGGCGCCGGCCGACCTCGGCGGCTTACCCGTGATCGAAGTGCCGGCCAAGGCGGGGGTGCCGCAGACCGACGCCTTCGCCATCCTGATCAGCGGCGACGGCGGCTGGGCCGGCCTCGACCAGGAAGTGGCGGGCGCACTGTCGGCCCAGGGCATTCCGGTGGTGGGCGTGGACTCCCTGCGCTATTTCTGGACGCCGCGCACGCCCGAGTCCGCCGCGGCAGATACCGACCGCATCATCCGCTACTACCTGAGCCACCTGAACAAGCAGCAGGTGCTGCTGGTGGGCTACTCGCAGGGCGCCGACGTGATGCCTTTCATCATCAACCGCCTGCCGGCCGAGACGCGCAAGCACGTGGCGCTGGGCGCGGTGATGGGCCTGTCCGAGCATGCGCTGTTCGAATTCCATGTCGGCAACTGGGTCAACGCCACCCAGGACCAGGGCCTGCCGACCGCGCCGGAAATGGAAAAGCCCAGCGACATTCCAATGCTGTGCATCTACGGCCAGGGCGAAACCGACACGCTGTGCCCCAAGTTGAATCCGCAGAAAGTGCACGTGGTCGAGCTGCCGGGCGGCCACCATTTCGGCGGCGACTACCAGAAGCTGGCGCAGGAAATTCTCGGCGTGGCCAAGCTGCCGATCGTGGCGGCGGACGCCGGCGCGGCAGCCGTTTCAGCCGGCGCCGGGCAAACTTCCGCCGAAGCCGACAGTCAAACCGATACCACTAACGAGGAAGGATTCACCATGCTCAACTTTCACGTGATGATCACGCCGCTGCTGTCGCTGATCGCCGGCATCCTGATTCTGGTGATGCCGCGGCTGCTGAACTACATCGTCGCGATCTACCTGATCGCCATTGGCGCGCTGGGCTTGATTCACTTCCACGGATAGAAACAAGTGGTTAGTGATTAGTAAAAGCAAAGCCGCCTCTACTGGCCACTAATCACCAAGTCCCCGTCCGCAATTATTCCGAAATATGGACGGGGACTAGCCACTAACCACTGCTTTATTCAGTTCCCCGGGATCTTCAGCATGCTGCCGACGCGCAGGCGATCGGCGGAGCCGAGGCCGTTGATCTGGCGCAGGGCGGAAACCGAGGTCTGGTAACGCTTGGCGATGCCGCCCAGGGTCTGGCCGGAGCGCACCTTGTGCAGGCGCAGCCGGGCAGCCTTGCGCTCGGCCGCATTGCTGTGCACCGAGGCTTTCAGCACATGCGGCTCCGGCGTGTCGGCGGAGGCGACCACGGTGGACGGCGCATCGTGCGGCGGAATCTTCAGGTTGCTGCCGGCGCGCAGGCGGGCGTTGCTGCGCAGGCCGTTGGCGGCCAGGATCGCCTGCTGGCTGACGCCGTAACGGTGCGCCAGCCTGGCGATCGACTCGCCGCGCTGCAGGCGATGCAGCACGTAGTACTGACGCTGGTGCTCGAAGCGCTGGTCCGGGCCGAGCGAGGCATAGGCCAGCTTGAAGCGGTCGGCGGCGCCGGCCGGCACGCGGATCAGGTGACCGGGCGGCACGTACAGGCGGCCGTCCATGACTTCGTCGTTGTAGGCCGGATTGAGCGTGCGGAAGGTGGTGTCGTCGGCATTGCTCAGCCGCTGCAGGGTGCCGTAGGGAATGTAGTCGCGCGTCTCCACCGTCTCGAACTGCGTCGGCGCATCGCGCTGCAGATCGCCGAAGTGCTTGCGCCAATCACGCTCGACGTCGCTGGCGGCGAGGAACTCGGCGTAGAAATTGCGCGAGGCGAAGCCGAAGCTGTCGCCGTCGTAGCGCTCAAGCAGGTCGGTCAGGGTGGTGCCGTTGACCATGGCCAGACCGCGCGCCACGCCGCCGCGGCCGTGATTGTAGGCGGTGACCGCCAACGGCCAGCTTTGCAGGGCGGCATAGTCGTCGCGCAGGTGGCGCGCCGCCGCATCGGTGGAGAACCAGGGGTCGCGGCGGTCGTCGGTAATCTCGTCGAGGCGCATGTAGATGCGCGCCGAGGACGGCATGAACTGCCACAGGCCGGCGGCGCCGACCTTGGAGTAGGCCTGCAGGTTGAAGGAGGATTCCACCAGGGGCAGGCGCGTCAGCCGGGTCGGCAGGCCGTAGGAGGAGAAGATCTGCTCCATCTGCGGCAGGTAGCGCCCGGCCACTTGCAGGGCGTGGGCGGTGCGCTCGCGCAGGCCTCTCTGTACGCGGAAGCTGCCGATGGCCTGGCGGAAACGCTGCGGATCGCTGCTGTCGCCGTACATCAGGAAGACGCGGTGTTCCTCGGCGTCCATCTTCTCGGGCGTGGCTTGCAAGGCGTCAACGCGCTTCAACAGCTCGTCGATCTGCCCCTTGGCGCGGGTTTCCTCGCGGCCCTTGAGCAGGCTCAGCTGCATGGCATTGAGGGTTTGGGCCTGCTCGCTGAAGTCGAGCACGACGTAGACCTTGCGCACGTCGTCGATGGAGTGGACCACGCTCTGGTTCTCGGAATACTCGGAGAACACCTTGGTCCAGAACTCGACCTGCGGCCGCAGAATGGCGAGGTGCGGGAAATTGGGGTCGTCCTGCGGCTGCGTCGCCGCCACGCCGGGCAGCGCGGCCTGGGTCAAACCAGCCGCATCGCTGGGGCTCTGGGCTGTCGCGGGCGCGGCGGCATTGGCGACACCGGCAGCGGGAGCCGGGCTGGCACGGCTCGGCGACGGGTTCGCAGGCTGAGCCGGGGCGGCGGGGGCGGACGCAATGCCGTCAGCCAGGTGCAGGACCGGCGTGCCCGGCGGCGCAACGGCCACGGCGGCGGAACTCTGCTGTGGCGCGGCTGCCGGCGGAGCAGCGGCCGCAGCCCCCGTTCCGATCAATGCAAATAGGCACAGCAGTTTCTTGATCATCATCGTCTCAGTCATCGCCCCCCGGCGAACACCAGATCCCGACCGCGGATTCGCCGAGGACTGGGGACTAGAACGCTTGCGCCGATCTCAACTTTGATATTAGCCGCAGTATCCAGCAGCTTCAATGGATTATCGCGAATAGCTGAAAATGTTTAGAGCTTGCATTCAGAGTCCGGGTTTGTCTTCGCATAAATCGCGCCGGCCGCAGCTGCGTGCGCTGCAAGGCGCCGGTCTTGAGCCGCTGGTGAATCCGGTAAGCTGGCGCATCCTCTGATGGAAGCCGCCATGGCCCAGCCGTATCCGCCGATCGAGCCGTACCGCACCCACCGCCTCAAGGTCTCCGCCCTGCACGAGATCTATGTCGAGGAGTGCGGCAATCCCAACGGCCGAGCCGTGATCTTCGTGCATGGCGGCCCGGGCGGCGGCTGCGAGCCCTGGCACCGGCAGTTCTTCGATCCGAAGCGCTACCGCATCGTGTTGTTCGACCAGCGCGGCTGCGGCCGCAGCACACCCAACGCCGAGCTGCGCGAGAACACCACCGGCGATCTGGTGGCGGACATGGACCATATCCGCGGCCTGCTCGGCATCGATCAATGGGTGGTGTTCGGCGGCTCCTGGGGCAGCACCCTGGGCCTGGCCTACGCCCAGGCGCATCCGCAGCACACCCGTGCCCTGGTGCTGCGCGGGATCTTCCTGCTGCGGCCGGAGGAGATCCACTGGTTCTATCAGGAAGGCGCCAATTGGATTTATCCCGACGCCTGGGAGCATTACCTGGCGCCGATCCCGCAGTCCGAGCGCGGCGATCTGGTGGCGGCCTATCACCGCCGCCTGACCAGCGAGAACGCCGCGGTGCGCCGCGAAGCGGCCCGTGCCTGGAGCACCTGGGAGGGCGCCACCAGCAAGCTGCTGCAAAGCGAGGACATGATCGCGCGCTATGCCGGCGATACCTTCTCCGAAGCCTTCGCCCGCATCGAATGCCACTATTTCGTCAACGGCGGCTTCTTCCGCTCGCCCAACCAGTTGCTGGAGGATGTGGACAGGATCCGCCACATCCCCGCCGTCATCGTGCAGGGCCGCTACGACGTGGTGTGCCCGATGAAATCCGCCTGGGACCTGCACCGGGCCTGGCCGGAGGCGACCTTCACCGTGGTGGCGGACGCCGGCCATGCCGCTTCCGAGCATGGCACCCTCAACAGGCTAATCGAAGCGGCGGATCATTTCGCCAGGCTTTAGATCTTCGAAAAAGGAGCGGTCATGACCAAGGCAAAAGCGCCGACCTACTCCATCCATCCCGCCGTGAGCCATGCCCAGGCGATGGTGGGCAATCTGGCCAAAACCACCGGCCGCACGCTGCCGGCATGGCTGGAACTGCTGAGCAAGCAGAAACTCGCCGAAGCCAGGGCGATCCGCCAGTGGCTGAAGGACGAACATGGGCTGGGCATGTCGTCCTGCATGCTGATTGCCGATGCGGCCGCCGGGGGCAGCGATTCATTCAGCGGCGAAGCCTATCTGCGCGCCGCTCCCGTTTATGTAGACCAGTTGTTCGACGGCCCCAAGGCCGTGCTGCGGCCGCTCTACGAAACCCTCGTCGGCATCGCCCTGCAGCTCGGCCAGGACGTGAAACTCAGCCCCTGCAAGACTTTCGTGCCGCTGTATCGCCAGCATGTCTTTGCCCAGCTCAAGCCGAGCACCCGTACCCGGCTCGATCTGGGCCTGGCGCTGGGCGGGCTGCAGGCCAAGGGGCGGCTGATCGATACCGGCGGCTTTGCCAAGAAGGACCGCATCACGCATCGCATCGCGATTTCCGAAGCTACGGACATTGATGGGGAAACACGCGACTGGCTGGCCTGCGCCTACATCGCGGACGCCTGAACACTACTTCAGCGGTATCCCCTCATCCTGCTTAATCGCGTCCAGCACCAGGCTGGAGCGCACGTCCTTCACCCCCGGCAGACCGATCAGCACCTTCATCGAGAATTCGGCGAAGGCCTGCAGGTCCGGCACCATCACGTGCAGCAGGAAGTCGAGATCGCCGGTCATGACGTAGCAGGCGCGCACCTCGGGCTGGCGCTTGATGGCGTGCTCGAAAGCCTCGGTGACGTCCTTGGACTGGCGCTCGATGCTGACCCGGACGAAGGCCTGGATGCGCTGGCCCAGGGCCGCCGGACTGAGCACCGCAGCGTAGCGCTCGATCACGCCGCTTTCCTCCAGCCGACGCAGCCGCCGCTGGCAGGCGGTGGGCGACAGCGATACCTTTTCCGCCAGGTCCACCACCGGCATGCGGCCGTTCTTTTGCAGCTCGCGCAGCATGCGCAGATCGGTGCGATCCAGTTCGGTTTGCATGTTTCACCTAATAATCTGCATTTTTTAGTGAAAAACTGCACCGATGGTAGCTTTTTGGTGTGAATTAGCAAGGAAAACTCAGCTGTTTCGCGCTAGAGTGGTTATTCGCATTGCCCGGACCAATGAATCTCATGGGAAAGCAGACCAAATACGTTTCGCCGCTGCCCGATGCGTCCGGCCAGATCCGCTATTCCGACGCTGAAAACGCCATCTGGGCGGAGCTGTTCGCGCGCCAGAAGCAGGCAATCCGCGGCAAGGCCTGCGACGAGTTCATGCACGGACTGGATCTGCTCAAGCTGCCGGAAGACCGCGTGCCGCAGCTCGGCGAGGTGTCGCAAAAGCTCAAGCGCGAAACCGGCTGGGAAGTGGCCTATGTGCCGGCGCTGATCCCCTTCTCCGAATTCTTCGCCCTGCTGGCCGACCGCAAGTTTCCCGCCGCCACCTTCGTGCGCACCCGCGAGGAGCTGGATTACCTGCAGGAGCCGGACATCTTCCACGAGATCTTCGGCCACACGCCGCTGCTGACCAATCAGTATTTCGCCGATTTCACCCATACCTACGGCAAGCTCGGCCTCGCCGCCAGCCGTGAGGACCGTGTCTACCTGGCGCGCATGTACTGGTTCACGGTGGAATTCGGCCTGATGCAGAAACCCGGCGACAGCCTGCGCATCTACGGCGGCGGCATCCTCTCCTCCATCGGTGAAACCGAGTACGCCTTCAACAGCGACAAGGCACAGCGCCGTCGCTTCGACATCGTCGACGCGCTGCGCACGCCCTACCGCATCGACATCATGCAGCCGCTCTACTACGTCATCGAGGATCTGCGCCAGCTGTTCGAGATGACGCAACAGGACATCATGGGCCTGGTACAGAAAGCCAGGCACATGGGACTGCATGCGCCGCTGTTCCCCGCAAAAACGGACACGGCCGCGGCGGCCTAGCCGCAACATCCGCCCGCTTGAACGGTCTGTAATTCAGGCGTATCACTGATTCACTAGTTTGCACACGCGGACAATGCCGCGATCCCCGGAGATTTGGACATGGGCAACAACATCAATCCGCTGCAAACCGACGGCTTCGAGTTCGTCGAATACACCGCGCCCAACCGCGCCGGCATCGAGCAGCTGCACCAGCTGTTCGGCCTGCTCGGCTTCACCGCGGTGGCGCGCCACCGCAGCAAGGACGTGACGCTGTTCCGTCAGGGCGACATCAACTTCCTGGTCAACGGCACGCCCTATACCCACTTCGCCCAGTTCGCCCAGGCGCACGGCCCTTCCGCCTGCGCCATGGGCTGGCGCGTCAAGGACGCGGCCAAGGCCTATGCGCATGCCGTGGCGCAGGGCGCCGTGCCGTTCGACACCAAGCCCGGCTTCATGGAGCTGAACCTGCCGGCGGTATACGGCATCGGCAACAGCGTGCTCTATTTCATCGATCGCTACGGCGACAAGACCATCTACGACGTCGACTTCGTGCCGATCGAAGGCGCCGACCAGCATCCGCAGGGCGTCGGCCTGAAGCTGCTCGACCATCTGACCCATAACGTCGAGAAGGGCAACATGGACGTGTGGTCCGGCTTCTACGAGCGCATCGCCAACTTCCGCGAGATCCGCTACTTCGACATCGAGGGCAAGCAGACCGGCCTGGTATCGCGCGCCCTTACCAGCCCCTGCGGCAAGCTGCGCATCCCGATCAACGAGAGCGCCGACGACAAGAGCCAGATCGCCGAATTCATCCGCGACTACCGCGGCGAAGGCATCCAGCATCTGGCGCTGGGCACCGACGACATCTACGCCACGGTGCAGGCCCTGCGCCAGCGCGGCGTGGTGTTCATGGATACGCCGGAAACCTATTACGAAAAAATCGAAGGCCGCGTGCCGGGCCACCAGGAGAGCGTGGCGCGGCTGCGCGAATTGCGCCTGCTGATCGACGGCAGCGTGCAGGACGGCATCCTGCTGCAGATCTTCACCTCCACCGTGATCGGCCCGATCTTCTTCGAGATCATCCAGCGCAAGGGCAACGAGGGTTTCGGCGAAGGCAACTTCAAGGCGCTGTTCGAGAGCATCGAGGAAGACCAGATCCGGCGCGGCGTACTGAAAGGCGAGGCGGCGTAAATCCTGATTGGATCGCAGAAGTCGCATTTGCCAGCCGGTGTGCGTGACAAGCTGTCGGAGGAGAATAAATGAAAAAATGGATCTATCGCCCGCACGTTGAAGGCCAGGCCTCGCGCCAGGCGCATGCCGACCTGCCGCCGGGCACGGTGGAGCGCGAGCTGGGCAAGGAAGGTTTCTTCGGCCCGGCCACGCAGATGTACCACCCGCGTCCGCCGACGGGCTGGAAATCCTGGGAAGGTCCGCTGCGGCCGCGCGCCTTCGACTGCGTCAAGCTCAAGCCGCACGGCCACTCGCCGTGGGATGCGGCACTGCTGCTGCACAATGCCTCCCTGCGCATGCGCTTCTGGACCTGCGCGGCATCGATGGACCATCTGGTGCGCAACGCGGACGGCGATGAACTGCTGTTCATTCACGCCGGAAAGGGCGACTTGTACTGCGACTACGGCCATCTGGCGATCGAGGCCGGCGACTACGTGGTGCTGCCGCGCGGCACGATGTGGCGCATCGACTGCGCCGCGCCGATGCAGATGCTGCTGATCGAGGCGAGCAATTCCAGCTACACCCTGCCGGATAAGGGCCTGGTGGGCGAGCACGCCATTTTCGATCCGGCGATGCTCGACCTGCCGCGCATCGACGAGGCGTTCAAGGCCCAGCAGCAGGGCGCGGCGGCGACGCGCGACTGGGCGGTGCGGATCAAGCGCCGCAACGAGATTTCCACCGTCACCTATCCCTATAACCCGCTCGACGCCATCGGCTGGCACGGCTCGCTGCACCCGGTGCGCATCAATGTGCGCGACATCCGGCCGCTGATGAGCCACCGCTTCCATCTGCCGCCGTCGGCGCATACCACCTTCGTCGCCGGCCGCTTCGTCATCTGCACTTTCGCGCCGCGGCCGTTCGAGACCGATCCGGGGGCGATCAAGGTGCCGTTCTTCCACAACAACGACGATTTCGACGAGGTGATCTTCTATCACGCCGGCGATTTCTTCTCGCGCGACAACATCCATCCCGGCATGATCACCCTGCACCCCTGCGGCTTCACCCACGGCCCGCATCCCAAGGCGCTGGGCAAGATGCTGCAGCAGACCAAGCCCGGCACCGACGAGTACGCGGTGATGATCGACGCGCGCGACGCGCTGGACATCGGCGAAGCGGCCACCGGCACGGAATTCCACGACTATCACCGCAGCTGGCAGCATTCGTAGGCTGCGCGTTTCCCTCTCCCCGCCAATCGCTCCGCGATCGGCCCTCCCCTCTCCCGCGTAGCGGGAGAGGGGCCCTGGTCGGCGGTCAAGCCGCCGATTCACGTTCTCGGGAACTGCGCCGGCCAATGCCGGTCTTGTATTGATCAGCCGATGCGGGTCAGTACGTAAAGATGGGTAAACCCAAGTCCCCCGAAGTTGCGCAGACTGCCTCGCGGCCCGACAGTAGGGGAATGTCACGCATCCTGATTGCCGACGACGACCGCGAGCTGTGCGCCCTGCTGGCCGATTACCTGCGCCGCGAGGGTTTCGAAGTCGATACCGTACACGATGGCGAAGCCGCGCTGGTGCGCCTGCGCGACGCCTCCCTGCGCCCGGAGCTGCTGATCCTGGACGTGATGATGCCCGGCAGCGACGGCCTGGAGACGCTGCGCGAACTGCGCCAGCAGCACCGCCTGCCGGTGATCATGCTGTCGGCGCGCGGCGAGCCGGTGGACCGTGTGGTGGGCCTGGAACTGGGCGCCGACGATTACCTGTCCAAGCCCTGCCTGCCGCGCGAGCTGCTGGCGCGGGTGCGGGCGCAACTGCGGCGCCAGACCCTGCCGGCGGCGGACGAATTGAACCTGGGCCCGCTGCACCTGCATCCGGCGGAACGGCGCGCCTCGGTGGAGGGCCAGGAGCTGCGCCTCACCGGCGCCGAGTTCGCGCTGCTGCTGACCCTGGCCCAGCACGCCGGCGAAGTGGTGGGCAAGGCCACCCTGACGCGCCTCGCCCTGGGCCGCGAGATCGAGCGCTTCGACCGCAGCGTCGATGTGCATGTCAGCCGCCTGCGGCGCAAGCTGTCGGAGGCTTCGGACAGCGCGCCGGCGATCGAGGCGGTGCGCGGCGCCGGCTATCTGCTGATCACGCAGCGCCCCTGAAGCATTGAAGTTGAAGCCTAATTGAGCCCGCTCTACCGCCGCCTGCTGCTGTGGTTCTGCGCGGCCAACGTGGTCACGCTGCTGGTCAGCGTGGCGGTGACCGAGCGCTTCGCCCGCCACGCTTACGCCGGCGAGATGGACTGGCCGGCGCTGGCGCAAACGGCCGACAATACCTACATCAAGGGCGGACGCGAAGCGCTCGCCGACTGGGCCGCGATGATGCGGCACGAGGAACACGTCCAGGTGACGCTGTTCGAGAACGGCGTCAATCTGCTGGACTGGCCGGCGGTGCCGCCGCTGATGCGCCATCTGCCGCAACTGCTGTCCAGCGACAGCATCGTGCTGCGGCCGCTGCCGGAAATGCTGCTGGTGGGGCAGAAGATCGTCGGCAGCGACGGCGTGCAGCGGCAACTGGTGCTGCTGCGCGGGCCCAAGCCGCCGCACGCCAGGCTGGAATCGCTGCTGGCGGTGCAGATCGCGCTGTCGATGCTGGTCATCGGCGGCGTCGGCTGGTGGGTGGCGCGCAGCATCGCCCGCCCGGTGGCGGCGCTGCAGCAGGCGGCGCAGCGCATGGCCGCCGGCGACCTGTCGTCGCGCGTCGGCGGCCGCTATCCAGAGGCGCGCGACGAGCTGGGCCTGCTGGCGCGCGAGTTCGATCACATGGCGGGGCGCATCGAAGCGCTGGTGGCGCATGAGCGCGGCGTGCTGCAGGACGTCTCGCACGAACTGCGCTCGCCGCTGGCACGGCTGCAGCTGATCCTGGAGCTGGCACGGCAGGAAGCCGGCGACGGCGCGGCGTCTCACTTCCAGCGCGCCGAACACGAGATCGCGCGGCTGGATCTGCTGATCGGCGAGTTGCTGACCTTGTCGCGCATGGAAGCGGACCTGCCGGGCATGACGCGCGACGCGGTGGACCTGGGCGCGCTGGCCGGCGATTGCCTGGCCGAAGCCGAACTGGATGCCGGCTCCCACGGCGTCAAGCTGCGGCTCGACGCGGCCGAACCCCTGGAAGTTTCCGGCAACGTGCAGTTGCTGGCGCGGGCGCTGGACAATCTACTGTCCAACGCCATCAAGTTCGGCACCGGCGGCGAAGTGCTGCTGCGGCTGGCGCGCAATGGCGGCCAGGCCGAGTTGAGCGTGCGCGACCACGGTCCCGGCGTGCCGGAAGCCGAATTGCAGAAACTGTTCCGGCCATTCTTCCGCGGCGCCAACGCGGCGCGCGCCGAGGGCCACGGCCTGGGTCTGGCCATTGTCGAGCGCATCGCCCGCGCCCACGGCGGCCAGGCGGTCGCCGCCAATGCGGCGGGCGGCGGGCTATGCGTCACATTGTCCCTGCCATTGGTCGCCACATCTGCCGGCGGGAAGTCGGCCTAGGGGTAAAATGCGGGGAATCGCGGCCATTTGTGCCGCATCCTGATTCCGGAGCCGCATGAAACTCGCAACGCTCAAAGACGGCACGCGCGACGGCCGCCTGGTGGTGGTCAGCCGCAACCTGTCGCATGCGGCGCCCGCACCGCACGTGAAAACCCTGCAGGCGGCGCTCGACGACTGGGACACCATCGCGCCGGAACTGGAAGCTCTGTCGGCCCGCCTCAACCAGGGCATGATCGCCGGCACCATGGCCTTCAGTGCCGAGGAATGCCTGTCGCCGCTGCCGCGCGCCTACCAATGGGCTGACGGCAGCGCCTACGTCAACCATGTCGAACTGGTGCGCAAGGCGCGCGGCGCCGACATGCCGCCGAGCTTCTGGACCGACCCGCTGATGTACCAGGGCGGCAGCGACACCTTCCTGGCGCCGACCCAGGCGATCCCGCTGGCCGACGCCGCCTGGGGCTGCGATCTGGAAGCCGAGATCGCGGTGATCACCGGCGACCTGGCCCTGGGCAGCACGCCGGCGCAGGCCGGACAGGCGATCCGCCTGCTGATGCTGGTCAACGACGTGTCGCTGCGCAACCTGATCCCGAACGAGCTGGCCAAGGGCTTCGGCTTCTTCCAGTCCAAGCCGAGCAGCGCCTTCTCGCCCTGCGCGGTGACGCCGGACGAACTCGGCGCGGCCTGGGACGGCGGCCGCGTGCACCGGCCGCTGCTGTCGCAGATCAACGGCCGCAAGCTCGGCCAGCCCGATGCCGGCATCGACATGACCTTCGATTTCCCCAACCTGGTCGCTCACGCGGCGAAGACCCGTGCGCTCGGCGCCGGCGCCATCATCGGCAGCGGCACCGTCTCCAACCGCGGGCCGGACGGCGGGCCGGGCAAGCCGGTGGATCAGGGCGGCGTCGGCTATTCCTGCCTGGCCGAGGTGCGCACCATCGAGACCATCCAGCTGGGCAAGGCGCAGACGCCGTTCCTCAAGCCGGGCGACCGCGTGCGCATCGAGATGTTCGGCGAAGACGGGCAGTCGATCTTCGGCGCCATCGACCAGGCGGTGGGGGGCTAGGCCTCCACGGCTTAGTCGCAAACAAATGCTCAAGCTCTACAATTACTGGCGGTCCTCTTCCAGCTATCGCGTGCGCATCGCGCTCAACCTCAAGCTGGTCGAATACGAGACAATACCGGTGCATCTGCTGCGCGATGGCGGCGAGCAGCACAAGCCCGAGTATCACGCACTAAATCCGCAGGAGCTGGTGCCGCTGCTGGTCGACGGCGACTTCGCCCTGGGCCAGTCGCTGGCGATCTTCCACTATCTGGAATCGCAGGTGCCGCATCCGGCGCTGATCCCGGAAGACCCGCGCGACGCCGCGCGCATGTGGTCGTTCTGCCAGGCCATCGCCTGCGAAATCCAGCCGCTGCACAACACGCGCCTGGTGCAATACCTGGGCAAGGAACTGGGCCTGGACGAGGAGCGTCGCAACGTCTGGCTGCGCCACTGGATCGGCGTCGGCCTCGACGCGCTGGAGGATGAGCTGCGCCTGCGCGAGGCGACGCCTTACTGCTTCGGCGAAACGCCGACTTACGCCGACTGCTGCCTGGTGCCGCAGATGTTCGCCGCCGAGCGCTTCGGCGCGGTGCGGCAGTGGCCGCGCTTGCAGGCGATTACCGCGCGCTGCCGCGAGCATGCGGGATTCATCGCGGCGCATCCCGACAATCAGGCGGATGCGCAGAAACCTTAACAGTCCCTGCCGCCGATGGCGCCGTAGGATGCAATGAGCGAAGGGAATTGCATCAATCGAGTGAGGCCAGCGATGCAATTCGCAAAGGCGCTCATTGCATCCTACGAGTACCGCGCAATCCGATGGAACGCTCGCGCTTGATGCTGTCTAAAACTGGGTAAGTCCGGCGCCGCGCTCCATGCGGCGAGGCTCATTGAAGAGCGCCCGGCCCAACCTGGAGAGTGTGATGAGCAAAGTATCCCTGCCCGGCGTCGCCGCCGGCGGCGTGGTCGATGTGGTCGCCAGCAACGCCCTGTCCATTCCGCTGGGCGTGTATCTCGCCAGCAAGATCGATCTCGGCCATGTGCCGCAGCAGCAGATTCCCGACCAGATGCTGGGCATGCTGCATGCGAATCCGGCCTTGTACAGCCTGCAGCTGCTGATCGGCGTGGCCTGCACCGTGCTCGGCGGCTACGTCGCGGCGGTGATCGCCAAGCGCGAGGAAGTGCTGAACGGCGCGCTGGCTTCGTTCCTGTGCGTGGCCTTGGGCATCTACGCCATGGCTTCGGGCAAGTCGAATGATCCGGCCGCGGTGCAGATCGCGCTGATCGTGATCAGTCCGCTGCTCGGCGCCCTGGGCGGCTGGCTGCGACTGAAACAGCTGCGTCGCGGCGGCGGCTACGTGCCGGGACAACACAGCCACGCCTGAGTGAGCGCAAGCTAGGTCGATTTGAGCGACAAGGCCCGCAGCTGTTTCAGCTGCTCGGCATTTTGCAGGCGGTTGGCGCGCCGCAGGTCGGCTTCTGCATAGCGGCGCTTTTCCTCTGGCGTTTCGGTCAGCAGCGGCGCCACCGGACGCGGCTTGCCGTCGGGATCGACCGCGACGAAGGTGAGGTAGGCGGAGAGGATGTGGCGGCGCGCGCCGCCGCCGATCGCTTCCGCTTCGACGCGCACGCCTACTTCCATCGAGCTGTGCCAGGCGCGGTTGATGGCAGCGTGCATGACCAGCACATCGCCGCGCTGCGCCGGCGCCATGAAGTGCACTGCGTCGACGCTGACGGTGACGGTGACGCCGCCGGCGTGGCGGTCCGCCACCACCGCGGCGAGCCGGTCCATGTGCGCCATGATCAGGCCGCCAAACACGGTGTCGTTGGAATTGAGGTCGTTGGGAAACACCATGTAGACCTGCTCGCGCACGATGGAGGCGGCGACGGTCTTGGCGGCGAGGGCTTGCGGGGTATCCATGGGCGGAATGTTAGCCGATCCCCGCCGGGGTGGCCCGTGGTCGACGATGCATTGCCTGGAGCCACGAGGAATGCGGCGGGCACGGCCCGCCCTACAGCATCAATGTCCCGCTGGTGCCGGGCTGGCGCCGCGCGGCTTCTGCAACAAGAGCAGCAGAGGCATCGACGCCACCACGCTCCAGGCCAGCAGCTGGTACATGTCGGCATAAGTCATGGTCGCCGCCTGCAGTTGCACCTGTTGCGCCAGCATGCCGATGCTGCCGGCCTGGCTGGCATCGCCCAGGGCGGGATGCAGCATGTCGCGCATATTGCCCAGGGCCTCGCGCACCGGCGCGCGGCTGAGGCGGGTGGACTCGGCCAGCTGCTGCCAGTGCAGCCAGGTGCGCTGGTTGATCAGGGTGTTGATCACCGCCAGGCCGAGGGCGCCGCCGATGTTGCGGGTGACGTTGAACAGGCCGCTGGCGTTATGCACCTCCGACGCCGGCAACGTGCCCAGGGCCAGGCCGGTCAGCGGAATGAAGCTGCAGACAAAGCCGGCGCCGCGCAGCATCTGCGGCAGCACGAACTGGGCATAGCCCCAGTCCGCGGTGAGGCCGGTATTGAGGAAGGTGCCGGCGGCGATCAGCACCAGGCCGATGGCGATGACCAGGCGCGGGTCCAGCTTCATCTGCATGCGCCCGATGATCGGCGCGGTAAAGAACATGGTGCCGCCCTGGATCATCATCACCTCGCCGATCTGCAGCGGGTTGTAGCCGCTGACCTGGCTGAGGAACACCGGCGTCAGGAACAGCAGGGTGAACATGCTCATGCCGAGCATGGTGGAAACCAGGGAGGTCACGCCGAAATTGCGGTCGCGGAACGAGCGCAGGTCGACGATCGGATGGGCGGCGGTGAAGGCGCGCCAGAAGAACAGCGCGCCGCCGACGCTGGCCATCAGCGCGCAGACGGCGACGCTGTCGTCGCTGAACCAGTCGTGGCGCGGGCCGTCGTCGAGAGTGTATTCGAGGCCGCCGAGGAACATGGCCATGAACAGCAGGCCCCACAGGTCGAAGCGCCTGATCATCTCGGGCTGCGGCCGGTCGATGTCGACCAGGTTCCACACCGCCCAGGCGCAGAGGATGCCGGGGCCGAGATTGAGCAGGAACAGCCAGTGCCAGGACAGGGCATCGGTGACGTAGCCGCCGATGCTGGGGCCGAGCGAGGAGGCGGTCATGGTCAGCATGCCGGTCAGCACCTGCGGAATGGCGCGGGTCTTCTGATCGGGAAACATGATGAACATGGTGGCGAAGGCGGTGGGGATCATGCCGCCGCCAAGCAGGCCCTGCAGCACGCGGAACACCACCATCGAGCCGAGGCTCCAGGAACTGGCGCAGGCGATGCTGGCCAGGGTGAAACCCACCGCCGAGATGACGAAGTAGACCCGCGTGGAGAGCATGCGCGAGAGGTAGCCGGACAGCGGAATGGCGATGACCTCGGCGATCAGGTAGGCGGTCTGCACCCACTGGATCTCGTCGATCGAGGCGGACAGGCCGGCGCGGATCTCGTTGATCGAGCTGGCCACGATCTGGATATCCAGGATCGCCATGAAGCTGCCCAGGGCCATGGCCCAGAAGCCCCACATGCGGCGCCGCTGCGCGATGCGCCGCGCATCGTCGTCGAGCTTGGCATCGCCGGCCAGCGCTCCGTCGTACATGACTTACCCGGCGCGGCTCAACGCTGGCTCAGCACCGGCGCGGCCGGCGCTTGCGGCTGCTGCTGCGTATCGACCGTCGCCACCACCGACATGCCCGGGCGCAGTTTGCCGCGCAGCGGCTCGTCCGCTTCCAGCGCGATCTTCACCGGCACGCGCTGCACGATCTTGGTGAAATTGCCGGTGGCATTCTGCGCCGGCAGCAGGGCGAACTCGGCGCCGGACGCCGGCGCCAGACTGTCGACATGGCCGCGCAGGCGCGCGCCCGGGAACGCATCCACCTTGAGCGTCACCGGCTGGCCGATGTTCATGTGGGTGAGCTGGGTTTCCTTGTAGTTGGCCTCGACATACACCGCCTGCAGCGGCACCAGCGACAGCAGGCGCTGGCCGCCCGAGACTCGCTCGCCGACGCGGGCGGCGAGATCGCCGACGCTGCCGTCGATCGGCGCGCGCAGGGTGGTGGTGTCCAGGTCGATCTGCGCCAGTTGCAGCATCGCGTCCTGCGCCTGCAATTGCGCCTTGAGCCCGTCGCCCTGCGCCTGCAGCGCGCCGACCTGCTGGTTGGCGGCCTGCAGCGCCGCTTCGTAACGTGCCACGTTGGCCTGGCCGGATTTGAAATCGGCTTGCGCGCTGTCCAGCCGCTGCGAGGTGGCGACGCCATCGCGCACCAGTTGCTGGGCGCGGTCCCAGTCCTTGTGCAGGCGCACCTGGTCGGCCTGGCTCGAGGCCAGGTTGGCGCGGGCCTCGGCGATATTGGCCTGCTGCAGCTTGAGCTGCTCCTGGTTGTTCAGGATCGAAGCCTGCGCCGAAGCCACCGCGGCCTGGGCGTTGGCAACGCGCGCGGCATAGTCGCGCGTGTCGATCTCGACCAGCACGTCGCCCTTGCGCACCACCTGATTGTCCACCACATGCACTGCCAGGATCTCGCCGCCGACACGCGGCGTGATGGCGCTCATGTCGGCGCGCACATAGGCGTCATCGGTGCTCTGCAAAAAGCGGCCGGTGTTGTACCAGTAGACGCCGAACGCCACCACGGCGACAGCGGCAGCGACAGGGACGGCGATGCGGAAGAAAGCTTTACGGTTGGCCATTGGCGTGCGGCTGGAGTGGGTTGCGCGGCGGGAAATCAGCTGATAATGTAATGAACGTTACAGTTCATTTTGCGACGCCCCTGCCTTGAAAGTCAACCACCAAACCGCCGATGGCCGCGAGCCCGACACGCGCCGCACCCCGCGCGGCGAGGCACGCCGCAGCGCCTTGCTGGAAGCGGCGCGCGAGGTGTTTCTGGAACAGGGCTACGAAGGCGCCAGCATCGAGGAAATCGTGCGCCGGGTGGGCGGTTCCAAGGCCAGTGTCTATGCCTATTTCGGCAGCAAGCAGGGATTGTTCTGGGAAGTGGTGGGCGACGCCACCGAACAATTCCTGAGCGAGCTGGCGCTGCCGACCCAGGCCGACGCCGAGCTGGAGAACACCCTCAACACCATCGGCCTGCGCTTCCTGCGCGGCTTCCTCGATCCGGCCGGCTGCCGCATGTTCCGCACCCTCATCGCCGAATCGCAACGCTTCCCCGAGCTGGCGCAGCGCTTCTTCGAGCGCGGCCCGCAACGCGTGCGGCAGGTACTGGGCAACTACCTGCGCTTGCAGCAACAAGCCGGGCGCATCGACTGCGCCGATCCGGAAATGGCCGCCTCGCAATTCCTGGAACTGGTGAAGGGGCCGCCGCATGCGCGCGTGATGCTGTCGGTGGAACCGTTTCCGCCCGGCTTCGATCCGGCGCAACATGTCTCCGGCGCGGTGCGGCTGTTTCTCTATGGCTGCGCCCGCCGTCCCTAGAGTCCCGGTGAATACTTGTCATCCTGAGCGCAGCGAAGGATCTGGCCAGATCCTTCGCTGCGCTCAGGATGACATCAGAAGCAAAGTACGCTGTCTTTCCATCCCCAGATGTCGTCCGTAAAACTCCAAGAAGACGCCGCATGAAAACATTCTCCCTCGTCGCTGTTGCCGCCCTGCTCGCTGCCGCTCCGGCTCATGCCATCAGCCTCAGCGACGCCGCCGGCCTGGCGCTGCAGAACGATCCGCGCATGCGCGCCGCCGGCGATGCGGTGCAGGCTTCCACCGCGCAGGTCGATGAGGCGCGCGCCGGTTACCTGCCCAGCGCCACGCTGACCGCCAACACCGGCCTGTCGCGCTACTACCTGTCGCCGGCGCTGGCCAGTTCCATCCCCATCAACGGTCCGCTCAATCCCAACGCCGTCGGCTTCCAGGCCTCGCAATCGCTCTACACCGGCGGACTCAACAGCGCGCAGTTGGCTTCCTCCAAAAGCCAGCTCGAGGGCTCGCAGCAGAGCGAGGCCAACACGCGCCAGCAGTTGCTGCTGGCCGCGGCCAGCGCCTATCTCGATGTCGAGCGCGATCGCGCCGTGATCGACTTCGCCAGCGCCAACGTGGCGGCGCTGCAGCAGGAACTGTCCGACACCGAGAAGCGCTACTCGGCAGGCGAAGCGACACGCACCGATACCTCGCAGGCGCAGGCGCGGCTGGCCGAGGCGCAGGCCAATCTGAAGCGCGCCAGCGCCCAGGAGAAAGTGAGCGAGGCGGGCTTCCTGCGCATAGTCGGTGTTGCTCCCGACGCACTCGGCAGCGACTGGCCGGCGCCGCAGGTTCCGGCCACGCTGGATGCGGCCCTGGCCAGCGCCGGCATGACGCCGGCGGTGCTCGCCGCCGATGCGCAGCGGCGCAGCGCTGAGGCACAGATCGACGCCGCGCGCGCCGACTATTGGCCCAAGGTTTCGCTCAATGGTTCGGCCACCGCGCAGGGCGACAGCAATGTATCCGCCGACCGCTACAAGGACTGGACGGTGCAGATCAAGGCGACGCTGCCGCTGTACTCCGGCGGCGCCACCCGCGCCCGCGTCTCGGCGGCGCAGGCGCAGGCCGCGCAGGCCGCGGCCAACCTCGACGACGCGCGCCACAACGCCATCGAATCGATCACCCAGAACTGGGCCCTGCTGCAGGCTTCCGACGAACTGATCCGCGCCTACCAGGCCGATGTCGATGCCTCGACCCTGGCGCTGGACGATGCGCGCAAGGAATTGCAGGTCGGCACCCGCACCACCAAGGATGTGCTCGACGCCGAGCGCGACAAGGTATCGGCGCAGGTCAACCTGGCCGGCAGCCAGCATGACCGGGCGGTGTCGGCGTTTCAGTTGCTGGCGGCTTGCGGGAAATTGCGGTTGGAGGATGTGAAGTAGGTCCGTCTCTTACGTCCTTTCTCTCTGAAGCTTCGGCGTACGCGCTTGCGCGCGGACCATTTGCCTGCTGATTGAAAGTGCGGTTCCGCCTTGATCGCGGGTTACTTTCTTGTCAACAGCCACAAGAAAGTAACCAAAGAAGGGCCGCCCCGGAGTCTGCGCCGTCCAATCAAAAAGCGATTGGACGGTGCCCTGCGCTTCTCGCCCGCGGCGGGTTTCACCCACAGGCCATCCATGGCCTATGGGTGAAATCTTCGGCATCCTGCCTCGCCCCGCGTCTGCGCGCGGGCCTGTT